>ERZ857922.3566-NODE-3566-length-13215-cov-4.176900_pt1 | contig 13215 bp, 13 predicted proteins | sample MGYA00519579_ERZ857922 | MGnify/ENA primary metagenome ERZ857922 (study PRJEB31778, sample SAMEA3449375) | human gut metagenome | biome: human gut; feature: human-associated habitat; material: faeces | place: United Kingdom | collected 2010/2012 ... | reverse complement strand
CGCTGTTCCGTCTCCGGTTTCCGACCCGTCATCGGCGTAGATTGATGTAAAACTATATCCAATCCGGACAGAGGCCCCGGATACAGTTGATATCAGAGTATCGGTAATGGCTTTGACTTTACAGCTAATACCGGCCGTACCGCCTCCACCTCCGGAGCCGGAACCCACCTCGATAGGATCGCCGATAGGTAATCCTCCGGAAGTTAGTTGCAATAAGCCTTCTTCCGAATACCCGCCATCGACCTTCCCTTCTTCAAGGGCAGTAATCCTGGACATTAAATTTCCAGCCTTATCGCCTTGTTTCTTGGCGTAATCTCCCTGAGTCTTAGCTTCGGCAGCCGCGTCCGTAGCTTCCCGCACCTTGACATCGAAGGTGGCGTTTCTCTCGGCTTCTTTCAATTCACGGAGCCGTTCAGCTTCAGCCTGCGCCTTGGCCGCTTCCTGGCGCTTGACTTCGTCATTCTGCCGGGCCTGCTCCTTGGCCTGTACCTGGCTGTAAAAGTTCTCCCTGGCTTCTTCCTTCTCTTCGACGGTCGCTTCCAGCTGGCGCATGTTGGTGATCTCCTTCCGGGCATCAGCAGCCGCGTCCGTGGCCGGTTTCTGAAACATAGCCAATACATCATCCGGTATTGCCCGCCAAAATGCAGTAATTTGTTCATCGGTTAAATCTGAGAACTTCAGTTTCAGTACTTCAAATTTCACCAATATCTTCCAAGCTGAATCTTCTTCAGAGTCATACTTCCATTCAATGCCTACAGAACTGGTTCGGAAAACAGGAGTATCACCTGGATCACCTTTCAGATCAGCCCAGGCAATAAGATTTGACCACATACCATCCGTCCAACGCCATTGCAAATGCGTTTCGGTTGATTGTAGGTGCACTTCTTTACCGTCTACCCCTTTGAGGATAGAGACCAACACTCTTACCAGTTTATATGTTGCTCCAGTCTGCTGGAATACCGGAATGGAAGTGATATCCTGTAAACTATTCACTACTTCGTATTGCCCTGGATCTTTTGAGGTAGTCTGTATATTGTTGACTACCTCATTAGTTATCTTCTGTAAAATTTCCGGGGTGATCTTTCCATCCGGGATGATGATATCTCCTGCCGCCATATTATTCTGTTATATTATCCGTTTCCGGCTCATTAAATACCTTTTCTACATCTGTTAGGATAGTTGTTAAAACCTCTCGCTTTGTATCGAAAGATATATCATTTGCATAATCCAACGAAATATACATCCGGCCATCTCTTTCAACCGTCACCGTCCCAACCCGTTTATCGTCCCGTTCAATATTAGCCCGGATACTTGACACCGGACTGCCTGTAGTTTGATTAATCTCATAACTGACGTGTATATCTTCTACATCATTGTATCCGGTTCTGTTACGGACATCTGCCTTTACTTTCATATTACTTTCCTCCTTCGATTAGATTGACTATCTGTGCATAACCACCAGCATTAAGACTCGATACAGATTGCTTGATCAATGTCGCTTCTTCTGTAATAATTTCAATAGCCCCTTTTGCTCCAATGATTCTCATACATAAACTATGAGCCGTTAATTTATTGGCGTTATCTTTCGCCGCATCTCCGGTACGTTCTATCGTTTCACCAGAGAACAGGCAACGGCACACCAAGTCGGAGATCATCTGAGGCTGTTTTTCTATTACCTTCTTCCCGTCTTTGAGTACTTCTACTTCAATCAGAGAATCTTCACCTTTGTAATTTTTAAATGCTTTGTTGAAATTTACTTTCATGATTGTTTGTTTATTAATAGTTACCATTTGATTGAATTCCATTTCCAATACTGTCCATCATACATCAGAAGGTTTATTAATCCCCTTCCTTGAGAAGGTACAGAACTGTATGTCGTATCAGTATAAATTGTTTTTCCATTCCCATTAAGAGTAATGCCACTTCCATTTATATCTACAATAAAAAGCACTTTTCCGACAGTAGGATTACTTGGCATATAAACTGTTATAGCTGATGTATTATAACAGGACACTAAAACATCTTCATTTTTCAAGGTGGTAGACAATTTAATTTGTCGTGTTTTAAATGCAAGTCCGGCAAAGGCTCCTACAGTACTGATAGCTATATTATTAAATGGCTGCTTAACATAAGTTATTGGGCCTCCAATGGTTTCCTGTGTAGCTGTCGAGGCATCTCCTACGTCTATATGTATTCCGTAATTAGTTGTTTGCCCGGCCTGATGATTAGATATCCACATTGGAACATCAAGACCAAACGTAGCCGGAGCAGTACTAATACCATATCCTCCCGTGATCTTACCATTAGTACTTCTGAATGATATACTCTCAGGGGATATTGTAACCCGATCCGAATATATGGATGTATCGGAAATAGTAAATCCGCCAATTTTTCCCCTTATTGCTGCCAGGCTGGTACACCATATATCATCTGCATTAATCAAATTTGCCTGAATATATCCACCGGCTATCAGTGCCTGACCGTTGACAATAACGGATGCTAATTTGTTTCCACTTGAGGTTGAACTTCCAGTAAGCTTTCCGGTTATCTCAGTCTGTAAAGCGCTGATTAAATCTCCTTTAGTGATACTGGCTCCATTTGCAAACGCATAGTTTCGCAGTTGACCGGGAGACACTTTGGCTGTGATTGTGTCTGTGATTTCCTTAGCCAAATCTCTGCTATATACATAGTTTTGATAAGCCAAATCACCTAAAGATGAAGAATCAGCCTTTCCATTGATCTTATTATTTATCGTCGTATAATCTGACAACATATTAAAGGATACTGCCCCGATCAGATTGATACGATTAGATGCAATCACAGTATTTCCTGGTGTCTGATTTATATAAGAAATAATATTCTGCCCGTTTTCCAGTGTCTTGGCAGCAAACAATGTATTTCCTTGAGTCGTATTGATCCAGCCAGATGTACTTATTGTGCGATTTATATTATCGATATCAGTAGATATACCTGTAATTGATCCGGCCTGAATATCCAACCGGGATGATAATTCACGATTGATCCTCCCGGTTTCAGTGTTAAAGTCTGTTCTGGTAACACGGGCCTCTATATCATCTGCCATCACAGTTAATGAGGCATCATACTTGGTGTAGATGGCTCCAGTCTCGGCATCTACATACTCCTTTTTAGCAAGTAATTTTATGTATTCTGTTGTCTGATCAATCTGTGTTTGTAGCTTAATCTGGGCATCAGCTAAAGCGTCGTTAAAAAGAGACACTCCATAAATTAGAATTTCCCCGGTAAAGCCGATTGAAAAGTCTCCGGTCCCGTCCCATTGAGCCACTTTCGAAAACTTCTGATAGCCGTCAGAAGCAGTCAGAGCTTCAGATACAAACAAATCCTTGCCTGATATTCCAACGGATAATGTTCCCGGCCGAAGCACTTTGTAGTAAAAAGCAAAAGAATAGGTCCCCTCCGGTTTAGAACCGTTGAATAAAGTGTTCGGTTGACTTATAGTTGTATCCAGAAGACGAAGAACATTTTTGCTTCCGTCCCGGTAAATATCCGCTACGGCTTTTTTCTCCGTGTAGAAGGTCCCGTCCATCCAAAGGAAATCACCACCGACATTAATGAAATGGACGGTATTAGTCATTGACCAATAGTTCGTATTGCTGCCAAAAGATGAATTACGAAGAATGTTGCCACTCTCTAAAGACATGTCGTTTCTAATTCCTTCAATGGTACTTTCGAACTTACCGTTCATTACAATGAATTGCTGCTCTACCGTTGTACCATCCTGAAGATAGATATCTGTGTCTTCGAAGACCGCACCTTGTGCATATATACCATATCCTTTAAGTTGTACTCCTTGCTTTGTTCGGATTCCGGAATAGTTTCCTAATCTAACCTTTACTTTTTCAAACATGGACATATCTGTGATACCATCCAGCACGTCGATATATGGAGCGTTATCGTCAGAAGAAGTTAGATATATGATACCCTGGCGGTTTTTGTCTGTTTTATTTCCAAAACGGAATACAACATCGCCTAGCTGGGGATAGTCTTCTCCATCAATAATTTTCAGATCAAAGTAATCTGGGGTTACGGCTAATACTTCACCATAGAAGTACCTAACATTGATACCCTGGCTACGCTGCATCCGGACGATATCGTCTTTACGAAGATTCATCCGCATTGTGGCATCCATGCTATCCATATAACAGCGATAGAAACCTTGGCACGTCTCTACATATAGAATTTTATTAAGATCAGAAATAACAACAGAACCACCAAGCCCATATATCTGAGAATATACAAGTTCATAAACTTTCATTGACTTGCGTACAGTTAAAAAGTCAAATGTCCCTGATGCTGTAGGTATATCAATTTCAACACCCCATCCAGTAAAGCCAGAGGCAAAAGAAGGTGATCCGAACTTACCTCCAATATATATGTCTGACCGAACACGAGCAGAGTCTATCATTACGGCACCCGGATCCGTAATTTCCCAACCTCGCCCATCATACCCATCAAGAAAAACAGTAGAACCGATCTTTTTATTAAATGTTATTACCCCATGAGCCTGGTCATCAATGTCTTTACGAAGATACATCTCATCTATATCTACAAGGAAATCATTAAGTTCTTCTGCAATACGTATATCCGTACTTAACGCAGAATAAATATTTTTATCAGTTGGATATATCTCTCCAAGTCGACTAGATTCTATTATCTCAAGATTCGATAAAAGTTTCAATTTATCTGCGTCCGAGGAAGTTAAATGGATATCTTTAGCAAACTCTGAATATTCATCATCTGTAGAAATAACACCGCTTAACTGGCTGTGACTTGTAACACCACCTGTCCCTCCATCGTTGATTCCGCCACCAGTAACAACAGTTGTGTTGCCACCGCTGGAAGTTCCTCCTCCCGTTTCACGGCGGCGTTTGCTGCGGGGACGGGCAGGGTATTGGTTTTCTATATAGGTATACTGCTTATTCATCGAATTCTACTCCTTTATAATTATCCGCATCGAACTGGACCATAAGTATTTCACTTTCGTCTTCTTTCAGATGTTGGGTTTCGCTTAATAACAGGTATTTACCCGGTTCATTTGTATCAGTGTATATACCAAACGAAGGCAGCAATGCCACTGTTCCGGCAAGTGTATTGTGACGTGTAGCGTAGTTACTATAAATTGTACCTATAAGAAGACGTTCAAGCTGGTCAGTGACTTCCGCCCGGTAAAAAGAATTTTTGACCGACTTGTCAGAGGTAAGGAATAGCTGCCCTTGTGCGGCAGGGGATGCCTCTTTTAATGTCCCCAGAATAGTATCAATCTTCAATTCTTCCTTTGCTGAACGATTTATCCAGGCTGTGTGTTCCACGTCTTTATTATCCAGGCTTTTTCCGTTTTTATCCACGACTTTGATTTCCGGCTCCTTATACAAGGCCCAACGAATACGTTCGTTGATATCATCACGAAGTGTCCAACCATTTTTCCCATAGTCATAGCAAGGGACACCAACGCCAATCTGCAACTCTATGTAACCCGGTTTATCCGGCATATCGATATATTCTCCCTGGTCCATTTTATCAAATAGAAAAGGTAGCTTATCTCCGCGATAATAGCCGATGATCTGTTTGTTTGATTGCCAGCCGCCCAATCCGGTTTCATTTTTTCTATTGCCCTGATACCAGCAAAGCCAGGCATCTCCCCATTTTCCTTCGCCAGCCACCCAGCGACAATTACGGGCAAAACTATTACTGTTTTTCACTTCCTTGTTTTCCCAATGGTAAATAGCAGAGCCAGAAGCATCACGAAGTGTAAGTATAAATGGGACATAGGCAAAATTGCACCAGTTTTTTAGGCGGTCCCAGTTTCCTTCTTCATTATTTATCTGGGCCTCTTCAAAGGGATTATACCGGACATCAAACAATAGAGACAGGTTTACTTTCAATTTGTACTTATTCCTGTTATATCCTATATATGTCAGATAAGGAGTCTCCGGTACTTTCAGCAGCATTTCTCCCGTATTGGATGTCGCAGGCTGTACATAACTCACATAATTTCCAGAACCTCTGGAAGAGAATGTTTGCACGGTCCATGCTATCCCCGCTTCATCTTGTCCTGAATAAATTGGCTCAATATGAAAATATTTAGCTTTACTACTCTTTTCCAGACCTATCCCAGTGTCCGATAAACGGGTTGTGAAACCTTTCTCATCATTGGCTGATCCGCCATCCACCCATGTAGTCAATTGCCGACCGCCTGTTATCGAGTCTTTATCCACTACACCTTTGAGCAGTGTTGTCTTTTCGTATGGAGAAAATGTCAGTTTCACATTATTGTAAACCTTATCAATACTTAAAACAGAATCGTCTGAAACCCAATTGATCGCTTCCGGATTAAGTTCTGTATAAATGTCATTTAAATCATAAAGTACGATCTTTCCTTCTTTCTGTATGAGCCGGAGACCATAAGGCCGGAGTGTTTCGTCCAGTACTTCACGCATTGTCATAGGTTCACCATCTTCATCAAAGAAGTTCGCCAGATTCACAGAGATGGCATCCAGAATATTATCAGAACTATATTGTGACAGTTTCGTACTGATATATTCCTGAAGTGATTTGTAATTAATGACTGTTTGGGCCAATGTTTCCATAATGATTTCCCGCAATGTCATAAAACCGGTTCTATTCCAGTTCAACCTGTCCAGAATAGCCATATCGGCAAAGGTTAGTGTCACTCCGTAATCAGAAAGATAAGCAAACGGTTCTTCATACAATTCAGGATCAAGTGTTCCGCTCCAATACAAAACTTTGTTTCTATACACATCCATACGAATACTTCCAGCCTTGATTGTGTATAAGTCAATAAACTGCCGGTCGGAATCGCTGTAAAGCTGCAGGGTTGCCCGGCTGCTTTGTACCGGCTCCAATTTATCTGTTTCTGGCCATTCCAAATCTAAAGGGGTAGCGCAAAAAGCTATCTCCTGTACCGTTCCGGCATATTCGTCCTGCCAGATTTCAATATCATACAATGTATTACTCACACTGTAAAATCCACCTCTGTATCTTAATTTCATGTTCATCGTGTACGGTCGTTTATATTATCATATTTTGCGGCTACGGCAACAAAGTCACGGCCACGTAAACGAAATTCATATACTCCGCCGCCAGTGTTAACTGGCTGAATTAGTTGGCGTAATTTACTGAGCGGTGCAATTACCTCCGGATTATTCGCGGCACCGGGATATTCGCCAACCTGGGCAAAGGTGTTGCCGTAGACTATGCCACCATTGGCAAAGGCCTTTGGTTTAGGGATAGAGGCTATGGCAGCTGCAATACCGGCTACGGTAGCAGCAATGGCGATAATATTAAATGGAGGCGGAAGGGCACTGGCCGAATTAGCTACAGCCAACGAACATTGGATTCCGAATAATGTCAGTAGTTGCGGAATAGCAGCGGCCACCATGGCCAGGATATTGGCTCCCCAGCTTAACCAGCTTCCTGCCGCACCATCGACAATAGCACCCATTGCCCCCATCAACGCCCCCATAGCAGCAAGGCCTCCGCTTACTTTTTCTATAGAAGTAAGGGTGTCATTCTTCATCATGTCCCCAAAGTCTTTGAAAATTGAAGTAATACGTGTAATGCCGGATGTTGCGTTATCTGCCCAGCTTGCAATCACACTGTTTTCACCAAAGATAGATTCATTGAATGACAGGATTTTACCTTGCGCCTTTTCTATCTCCCTTGAAATCTTTTGCAATGGACCGGAATCAACAACCTTTAATTTTCCGGATTCATCCAGTTTTGGATTTGTTGTCTTTAGTTTCTTTGAGTTAAGACCTTTATACGCCGGAGCATCTAATGTTTTTAACTCTGGAGGAGTGGCAGCACCGATAATAATTGCATTATTCATCGCTTCCTTTTTCTTCTCCCAGAGGCGAATTTCTTTTTGAAGGGCAATTGCCTGATCACCCATAGCCTCCTTTTGCTTTGTTTTGAGGTCGGATATTTTTTGCTCAATACCACCAAGAGTTGCCAGGTTCGTATTAAGTTTTTTTCCTTGGTTCCCTAATAATCCAGTTAACAAATCAACTGTCTTACCTGTTGTTTCACTTGTTTTACCTAATTCATCCGTCGCTGCAGTTACTTTTTCTGTCGATTGTACCGTTTCATCCTGAATCCCCAGCAAAGCCTTCAGTTTCCCCCATATCGGAGTTAAGACGGATGATACTTTTTCAAAAGCTTTGACCAAACCATCCCAAATGACAGAGGCCAGTTTCTTTATTCCTTCCCAAAGAGCATCTACTACTCGCCGGAAACCATCAAAATTTTTATAGGCAGCGATGACACCGGCAACCAGTGCTGCTATTGCAATCACAATTAAAGCGACAGGATTCGCACTCATCACCGCATTCAGGGCTGTTTGGGCAGCTGTCATTGTCCAGGTAACGGCTGCTGCTGCTTTCTCTGCAATCATTCTCCCTACAATAGCAGACTTGGCAATGATATTTGCTTCACTAAAAAAAATAAGGCTTTTACTGATTACCTGTGTAATAGATATTACAGAAGATATTGCAGGCATCATTTCTCCGAGCAGAGAAATATAAGGAGTCATAGCACCGGTAACATTGAATATGGAAATCTTCACATTATCAATGGACGCCTGCATTCTTTTCATTTTTTCAGCAGTGGTGTCTGTCCGGATTGCAGCCTGTTCCTGGGCCACATTGGTTCCGGTGACAGCTGTTGTCATTTCATCAACAGCAGAAGCATTGTTTATAAGAAATTGGGCGGCTGCTAAATTCTCTGCCCCAAATGTCTTTGCTAACCAGGTTACATCGTTCAATTTGGGCTTTAAGGCTTCCAGGGCCGAAGACAAGCCTGTTTCACCTAAATCCATGCCCAGCGTAGTTTGCATTTTAACAATAATATTCCTCAATGCAGTACCAGCTTCTGCTCCCTTCAGGTTACTTTTACTCAACACTTCTATGGCTCCGGCAGATTGCTCTACCGAAAGTCCGGCAGCTGCAGCTACTGCACCTGTTACTTTAAATGATTGGGCCAAATCGGTTATTTCTGCAGCTCCATATTTAGAGCCAGCAGCCAGAACATTGATTACACGATTAGCTTCACCGGCTTCCAGCCCAAACTGGTTGATGGTGGCAGCCATTGCTGTAGCAGCGTCTGCCATTCCCATGCCGGAAGCTTGTGCCAAAGTGATAGTTTCTTTCTGAAGGATTTTCAATCCTTCCATTCCTATTTTGTCGACTTGTATCTGTGAAGCTAATAGAGCAAAAGCATCAGCAGCTCCTTTGGCGCCAAGTCCGGAAGTCTTTCCTGTTTCCCTGGCTACTTGTCCTAAATCGGCTAACTCTTTACCAGCAATACCTGTAATAGATGAAAGGTTGGCCATGCTTTGTTCAAATGCACTGCCTGAACCTCCGAGATTCTGTAGTGTCTGGCCTGCACGATCAAGCATATTAACCATGTTACCCATGTCAAGACTGGCTAATCGTTTACATACCGTATTTGCACGTTCAGAAGTAGAGGCAACCTTGGCTGCAGCTTTGTCTACTTCTGCAAACTGAGTTTTCAACGCCTTTATTGGGGCAGACACTCTGTCTTTTAGCTCCAGCAATATTTGATATGTCAATTTATTATTCATATATTTGCAATCTAAACAGTTGAGTATATGTTTGAATTTTTAATATGCTTGTTTTGTGGGACCATATTTCTATGTGTCGTCATAGCAGTATGGAATAGCCAGAAACCTTGCAATCTTACCGATCAGGAAGCCGAAGAATTACTTCGTGAATTCGGGGAGGATGCAAACGGAAAGGCTGATTAATCTCCGAACTTCTCCCGTATCCTTTCAAAGTCTTTCTGTGTAGCCGGTCTCACTTCTGTTTTTATTTCTTTATCCCATTCAAACCGCACCAGATCAGTCGGGTTGAACCCTCGTTTGGCATTCGGCATCAAAGTGCAGTGCGCTATAAACCGGGCTTGTTCCCATCCGGCCTGGTAGCGGGCTGTTTCCATTATGTGCCACTCTTCGTATACGGCATTGAACTCTTCGAGGGTCAGGCTACAGGCGTCGTGAAGTGATAGTCCCACTACGCCTATGGCCATTCCGATAAGCCGGTCTATTCCGGGATTTCGTTTTTTTTGCCTCCGGCTCCGTATCCGTCTGCTTGCCGAAAAGTTCTTCCACCAGGACGGGCATATCGCTCAGGTCGATGTCATCCAGCAGTTCATCCGCACTTTGCCATGGGAAAGGCCTTTTCTCCTTCTGGCAGCTTTTACCAGCCGCAATATGGATCAGGGTACCTAGTGCTACCATATCGGCTCCGATATCAGCCAGTTCTATTCCTGTTTGTTCCTTAAAGGCTTTGATTACGCCTAAGGTAAGACGGCAGGGATATTGCACGCCATTGATTGTTATTATGTTCTTTTTCATTTGCTCAAGCTGTTTTTGTGCTGGTTTTTACTTCGCCACTATTTTCGAAAGTGGCACTGTAGGTTGCATCTTCGCCAGCGGCAGAGGTTTGTTCTAAAGATGTGATGACAAACAAACCTTCCTCGTATTTGTCGCCCGCTTCTTCCTGGGCAAAACCGTACTTTAGTTTTACTGCTTCACGGCTTTTCATTACCGCCAGTAATTTGTCGTATCCTGCAGAGTCGCCAAAGGAAACCAGGGCTTCACATTTGATACTTACACCCAGTTTGGTAACTTTCTTTTTACTATATGCACCACTGGCTGTGTCTTTGGTTATACGCTCTTTGGTTTCACCAGTATATGTGATGGTGTGGCTGGTAGCTGCCGCCTGTGGGGTATATGTAGGAGTTGCTGCGTCAGCCGCAGTGTTGATATACAACATAAGGTCGCGTCCTTCTATAATATCGCCGTTCGTTCTTGCCATTTTTTTATTCTTTGAATGATTACTGTTAAAATAAATCCTGTTAAAATGCCGATTAAACACCACTTAAACTTGACTAAAAAGGGGATGGTTATCGGCTCTGTTATCTTTTCTTTTTGCTCCAGGCGGTCGCGTGCCTGATGGAGTTGCTCCTGAAGTTCGAAGACCAGTTGTTGAAGGCTGTCGCAGGAGGCCGTGCCCTGTATGCTGTCGCCTTTTATCTTCAGTGTCAAAGTGGCCTGCCCGGATTTCTTTGTATAGGCTGCCCCTTCAGGCAGTTTACGGAGGCTGTCCATCGGGATTGTCAACTCCGCCAGGCTCGGAGGGACGATCGCGAGGCCGACGGAAACCTTTCTGTTCCAGGTTAGATTGTCGCGAAGGGACATGGAAGTATTTTCTTTTGTAGTCCTGCAACTCGTAACGAGCAGGGCACTGAGTATAATACTTACAATCCACCATCTTGACAACCAACCTTTTGAGATCATGTATCTCTTGAAATAGTTGTTCATTTTCATAACTGAGTTTTACTGTTGCTTCTTTGGTGGACTCATACATCTCTTTCCAAATGCCTTCCCGGTCCCGAATTGCTTTGGCTTTATAAAGTTCCCTGTTGCATAACCAGGTAATGAATGAGGCTAATCCTCCGGAACCTAAAGCGGTTGTAAGTATGTATGTCCAGTCCATCATTATTCCTTATTAAGAGAAATACAAATCGGCTTCCGCCATGCGCCGACGTGTCAGTCCGGCTAACACTTCGCCATTGGCCCGGTTCCAACGAAGGAGTTCCGTGCGAATGTTCAGATTGGCAGGATTTGCCTTGACACATTTCAACAGCGTTGATTTCATCAGGTTGCGTTCGCCCAGGTTGAACGTAAACGAGACCAGAGCATCGAACTGGTTCTGATTGACATGAGGGCATTCCCGGTTCACTACAGCTTCAAATTTCCGCAGGTCTTCGGTCAATAGCTGTTCCGCCCGTTGCTCGTCGATCACGTCTCCACGGCGCACACCGGCTGTATGACCGTAACCGATCGTATAAATTCCTGCCGGGCAACGATAAGCCTCCAGGCGGAGACTTTCGAAGCTTTTAATCAGGTTAATACCGCGCTGACTGGTTCTCATGCCTTGTCCTCCAATAAAGCGATTACACCTTTCTGGTCGTCACGGATGATATCGGCACCGAAGCGGGTAAACGATTCGATGATGGTACCGCCCAGGTAACCCGGAGCATTCTCGTTAACGACAGTACGAACCATACCTTCGGCACGGCAAACCATTTTGTCATTCCAGAACAGGCCACCGGTCAGCAGTTCGTCTTTGATTTCAGAGTCTCCCTGCAACGGAGTACCGTTTGCTTTATACAGGATTCCGCTGTGGCCTTCGTCGGTTGTGCGGACAAAAATTTCAACGCCTAGGATGATGCCGACCGCGCCGGTCAGCAGCTTCGTACTGTTGCCGGTCTTGTAGTAGTCTACAAATTCCGGGACTTTCAACAGGTCGGAATACTGGTCGGGCGTTACCATGCCGTACCATTTGCCACCAATACCGCTGACGTTCATACGCATCATCAGGTTATGCAGCGTCAGCAAATCATCCTTTGTCAGGGCCTTCCGGTTTGAGGTCAGTCCCAGGATATTACTTTTACGTGCATCTCCGGTTGTTTTCAAGATGTTCGTACTTTTGGTCGGTGACCAATGATAAGCAGCATAGGCAGCGATTTTGTTGTTCATTTCGCCAGCCTGCTGTTCTTGTTTTGTTTGACGTTTGCTGTAGTTAGTCAGCAATTCGCTCTGCGAGTCGATCAACAACGGCTGACAGTAGATCAGTGTCGTGTTGTACGTCTTTTTTGTATCGGTTGATACTTCGATTTCCAGCGGAAGGGATTTCGGTTTGCCTTCCTTTGCCTTACCGATCGGGGTTTGTACCGGCTTCTCAACCGTTTCCGCAGTGTCGGCCACACCGGTTTCGGCTATGGACTTTTTATAAAAGTCATTGTCCGGGAAAATTTGTTTCTGTAACTCCTTTGAATAGAGAGTTGTTCTGATTTCTGCCATATCGTTTAGTCGATTTGAATTGATTTACCTGTCTGTACGAAGCTGATACCGTCGTACACATATTCAGCCACGAAGGTTTTACCGGCTATTCCGGTAATAGCTTCGCCTTTTACTCCGGTACCGGGATTCAATTTTTCCGTGCCGGTGGAGGTTGTCTTAACGATCACGCGTGCTCCCGGTGTCAGGTCGGGATCGGCGGTAAGATCAAGCGTACGGTTATCCGTAGCCACGACGGACGAACCGTCTACAATAGTCAGGTTATTGACGAT
>ERZ857922.3559-NODE-3559-length-13229-cov-4.577349_pt1 | contig 13229 bp, 10 predicted proteins | sample MGYA00519579_ERZ857922 | MGnify/ENA primary metagenome ERZ857922 (study PRJEB31778, sample SAMEA3449375) | human gut metagenome | biome: human gut; feature: human-associated habitat; material: faeces | place: United Kingdom | collected 2010/2012 ... | reverse complement strand
AGTTGGTAGAGCACCTGACTCTTAATCAGGGTGTCCAGGGTTCGAACCCCTGAAGGCGCACTGAAAGCACTGTTTTTGCGGACAAAGCGATTGCCGCGGGGACGGTGTTTTTTTGTGCCCTTAAAGCCAGTAAAATCAACTCTTGCCGCTTCACATCCTTCTCTAATCAATCTCTCCAATCGTTCCGACTCCAGTTCCAATACCTGTCCACCCATAATCTCACCAATTCCTTTCTTCACCCGGGGGGGATGCCTTGAAAATATAATCTGCAATTCTGTCAATCAATTCAATCAGATCTCGATAGTGTTTCTCTTTTCCCACATCCAGAAGTTCTTTCTCCAGTCTTTCCCCGATAAGTCTATATTCCTCCATCAATTGCTGAAATATGCTATCGTCTTCATCAATTTCTTTAACTCGGAAAACTCCGATATTTATCTTTTGTAAAGTAAAAAATCCCTTCCTCCTTATGCCCTATTTTGCATGAATACATTTTATTTTTCTATCCCAATTTTTCAGAAACCTAGAGCGTGTTTGAAAAATATTACTTTAAGCTTGAATCTCTTAAATAAAACCAATATACTCATATTAGAATTTTTCTGTATCGTCCAAGAGGTCGAAGCTGCTTCTGCAAAAATGAACAAACTTCAGGTTATACAAAAAATTAAGGAAGATCAGAAAACAAAGGAGGAGAAGAAATGCTTGAAAAAGGGAAAAAATTTTTAAACATCTGCTTAAGCACGTTCCTGTTGCTGTCAATAATATTCCTGTTCAGTGTACAGAATGTAAAAGCAGAGGAAGAAACGGATACGATCAATCCAGATGAAATCCAGATGTCAGTAGACAGCCTGCTCACAGGCATCAGCTCCAAAGGATTTCATCCAAGCAAAAGAAACTATCTTTCCATTCGTGCTGGAGTATCATTTAACACCGAACAGGACCTTGAGGGCACAGCCATCAATGTACGTCTTAGGATTCTAAACAAATCTGGTAAATATGTTTATGAAAAAACATACAAAAACATTGGCGGAACAAATTTCTGGGGCGATCCGGTCACTTCTTTTGAACATAAAACCATTCGCCTTGACTGGAACGGAAAACCCTCAAAAGGAAATGAAGCTGGGAAAAAGCCCACAGCCTACGCATCAAATGGCACTTACAAAGTTGAGCTTTTCTATTATGTAGAAAAAGACCAGATCTGCATAAAATCTGTCACCAAAACCAAAAGTTTTAAAGTATCTTCCAAAGCCCCATCCGGAAGCAAAGGTCTCGCAGCTTCCACCACAATTCCAGAATACACCGGAGTCGATACTGTAGACTACATGGCAGAAAAAATGATCCAGTCAGCCAAAATAAAGCTCACTATGAGCCAGGATGAAAAAGTTCGACGTATCTACCACTGGATGACTGTAAACTTCAAGCATAAACACGCCGATGAATTTGTAAAAGCCAAAAATTACTACGATCTCACCAGCACCAAAGCCCAGAAGCGGATTAAAAACTACAAGAAAAAGACTCTCCAGAACTACCAAAACGGCAAACTTATTTTCGGTGGCTCCTCCTGGTCATCCTTTATGGCTCCTTATATGCAGAAACGCGGCGGAGTCTGCAGCGACCAGGCCGCAATCTTTGTCATCCTCTGCAACCACGTAGGCGTAGATGCCGGTGTCTGCAACGGCTACTATAAGAATCTGGATGGCACCAGAGCCGGCCACAGTTGGAACTATGCCATCGTAGATGGTAAAAAATATTACTACGATGTAGACGTAGAAATCCAGAACTACAGTAAAGGTCAGGGCGATTACTACTGGTATAAAAAAACCTTAAAACAGGCAAAGAAAAATCATATCTTCCAGTAACGCCAAAATAATATCAAAAACATTATAAAGAAAGCCCTTTGCAGAGGAAATTTTCTCCGCAAAGGGCTTCTTAATATAATTCCATATTTTACCAGAATCTCATTGTAACTTCTCTATAGTTTTTCGGAGCTTCAGGCAAAATATGCCCTGTAATGAACAATTTATTTTGTCAGACATTTTATGTTTTTTACCTCTAATTGTAATATTTTCCGCGAATATTCTATAATATTTTGATTTTGTAAAAGTCAATACCTTTTTGCCGATTTCTGTCGAATTTTACATTTTCATAACAATAACCAAAACATTTGTTTCGATTCCCATTATGTAAATCAACTCATCCACATGCTTTTCCATGTGGATAATGTGGATAACTTTGTGCATAACTTGATTTTTCAACATTTTTTCATATTTTTGAAAGTGGAAAACTTTCTACCTATTAATTCACCTATCCACATTTTTTTTAAGTCTTTGTGCAATCTGCTAATTTCAACACTTTTCGACATTTTCCCTTGCAAAATATCGTATTTACAATACCTTACAAAATACACACAAATCAATTTTATCCTCTCACCATTCCCCTTTGTATCGTGGCAGACTGTTACTGTTCACTGGTAACATTCCGCGAGGTGTTTTTTGTGAACAAAGTTCACAGAAAACCCGAGAATTAAGTTTGCGCAGCAAACGCTACTTCTTGTGCTTGTCACAAGAAGGTTCGTTTTCTGTGCATCGCGAAGCGCGTTACTGGTCACTGAGTGAACAGTAACGGCAGACTCCCACCACTTAATTCCCGTATGTTAAAGCGGGGACTTCTTGCTATATTGTATCAATCGACCCCAATTGCCTTTTTGATTCATATAATATGCGGGAATCTTCATAAAACCTCCCCATATACAAAAAGGCCGGGGAAACCTTCCCCGGCTATAAATGTCAGAACAGGATAACCGGATTTCATATCCGTTTTATCAAATGCCCCGCTCCCTCACTCTTATTCACTAAAGAAGCCGTCCGCTTCAATATAAGTTCCAACTCCCACAGGTGCCTCATAATCATAGTTGGAAATCTTGATCCCAGACGCAGATGTACTTGCGTGAATAATCTGTCCATTTCCAATGTACAGTGCCACATGGCTGATTCCGCTTCCATAGAAAACCAGATCTCCTGGCTCCAGGTCTTCCACGCTTTTTTTCACCGACTGATTATACTGATCTGCTGCTACTCTGGGCAGTGAATAGCCAAACTGTGCAAACACAGACATTACAAACCCAGAACAATCTGCCCCGTTTGTCAGGCTTGTCCCACCGTAAACATAAGGATTTCCCTCAAACTGCAGCGCAAAATCCACGATTTGCTGACGAATCTCTTCCTCAGAAAGTACCTCCTCTGCCTCTGCAGTCTCTGTCATCCCAGCTACAAATGCCTCTCCCGCCTTTTCCACAGCAACCTTAGTCGCTGCAAACGCGATCTGTGGAAAAATCAACTGAGAACAGACCGTTATACACATTGTGATTCCGCAGATCAGTTTTTTCATTTTATTCTTTAACATTCATACACCTCTCAATTTATATAAAATTACCCTTCATTTCCTATTTCCAAAATTTTCCTTACCGTTTCACCGCTTTGAACGTGCCCAAAAATCATTTCCACAATCTGCACGCCCCACTTTGCGGTATATTTTTCCTGAATTCAGTTGCCGTAGCCCATTCGAAATGTTACATTTATATTAAGCATATGTAACAATTACGCATAATATCACAACAATCTGTTACCGTCAATTTTGCTCCCATACATAATAAAGCTGACATTTCCGTGAAATCTAACAACTTCCACCTGTCATCCCAGACTAATTTTGTCATTCCCGTCAGTCTTGTACACAAAATACACATAATCTCAAAGCCATGGAACCAAATATTTCGCATACTACACTGAAATTCTCAATAATATAGTAGAAATCCCCCAGAGCAGAGGGCATCCTATGTCAAACAGACCAAAATTCACCGCCGCTATTCTGGCTTTTTTTCTTATTATCTGCTTCACATTTTCCTGGCTTTTCAGTCATGTCTTCTCCGAAAATGCCCGCTTCGAAAACTTCGCGGAGTCCATATTTGAAAAAGAGGTTTCCGGAAACGCCCTGAATCTTCATTATTCCCTGGCTTATCCGGAAAAACAGGGCATCTCACGCCCCCGCGCTACCCTTGGCACAATACATCCCAACAATGAAAAAGCCTCTGCCCAGTGCCAGGAATATGTAAAAAAGCTGAAAAAATTTTCCCAGTCAAAGCTCAGTACTTCCAATCGCCTGACCCTTGATCTGCTCCTCCTTTACTACCACACCGAAGCCTCTCTGGGCGACAATTATCTTTTGGAAGAGCCGCTTAGCCCAAGCCTCGGGATCCAGGCGCAGCTGCCTGTACTGCTGGCGGAATACTCCTTCTACACCAATCAGGACATCACCGACTACCTGAATCTGCTCTGCAGCACAAAAGAATATTTCCAGAGCATTCTCGCCTTTGAACAGACAAAATCTGATGCCGGATTTTTTATGTGCGACGAAACCCTGGAACGCATTCAGGACCAGTGCCGTGCTTTTATTCAAAACCCGGATTCCAATTATATGCTGGAAATTTTTTCTCAGAAACTAAAAGCCTATGGAAAGCTTTCCGAAAAGGACCAGGAACAGCTGAACCTGACCCATAAACAGATTCTGAAGGAAAAGGTTCTCCCCGCATATCAAACGCTGATAGAAGGTCTGGAGCAGCTTCGGGGAACAGGCAAAAATACCGGAGGACTGGTCAATTTTTCCGGTGGAAAGGAATATTACCAATATCTTCTAAAAAGCCAGGTGGGAATCTACATACCTGTGGAAAAACTGGAAAAGCGCCTCACCCAGCAGCTTTCCACCGATTCTCAGGAAATTTCAGAACTTTTAAAACAGCATCCACAACTTCTCACATTGCTAAATGAGAAAACGGATTTGCCAGATATGGAGCCCACACGGGTCATGGAGCTTCTGGAAAAAAATATTCAGCAGGATTTCCCCTCCACTGCTTCTGTAGATTTTGAAATCCGGTCTGTACATAAATCCATGGAAGAATTTCTCAGCCCGGCGTTTTACCTGACACCGCCAATGGACACAGGAGCCCCAAATGTTATTTACATCAATCATGGACGGCAAATTTCCAATCTGGAGCTTTTTACCACGCTGGCGCACGAAGGCTTCCCCGGTCATCTTTACCAGACCGTTTATTTCGGACGACAAAGTCCATCCCATATCCGGTATCTCATCGATTACAGCGGATACGTGGAAGGCTGGGCCACTTATGTGGAAAGTTACGCGTATGATTATGCAGCAGATTATCTGTCTGCCGGCACCTTATCCTCACAGGAAGTTTCTGCTTGCACGCGACTTTCCTGGCTGAACCGCAGCGTGAATCTGTGCATTTACTCCCTGTTGGATGTGGGAATCCATTACCACGGCTGGACTCCTGCGCAAGCCGCCCGCTTCCTGAAACTTTTCGGAATCCGTGATGCTGCTGTCACGGCCGAGATTTACCGATATATCACCGAAACACCTGCTAATTATCTGAAATACTATGTGGGATATCTGAATTTTCTGGATCTGAAAGAAGAACAGCAATCCCTCCTTGGCGAAAACTTTGATCTGAAAAGTTTTCATCAGAAGATACTGGAAATCGGCCCTGTGCAGTTTCCGGTTTTGCGAAAATACATGAACGAGAAATTGTGATTGCCTCTGAAGCTGCAGTATTTTCGCCCGGCTTCTGCCTGCCAGATCCACGCGCAATATTACCCGAAAATTCCCGAAATGCTGTAACATTTTTTTAAATATTTATGTAATAACTTCTTTCTTTGAGCACAATAATTTGCTATAATGAACTCACATTGAAAATATGCAGGAGCAATCTGATTTTCTGATCCTGCTGGTCATATTTTCCTACATTAGAGAAGGGCAAAATCATGAAAAAACGAGATAATCTCCCATTAAATTATAAAGAACGACTGAATTCCAGAACCAGCTTTCTGGTATCCGTCGCGGTTCTGGTGGTTCTCTGCCTGGTGTTTAACCAGATGGACTACACCATGATCCGCCAGCCAGCTGCCCAGGCGAAAAAGGCAGCTGACTTACAAAAACAGAAGGAAGAAGAGGCAACTGCCACCACCCAGGAAGTCACTACAGCCACAGTTCTTGCAGTTGGGGATAACCTGGTTCAGCCAAGTCTTCTTGCATCCGGCCAGTCAGAAACCGGCGCCTGGAATTATGACAGTGTTTATGCTAATCTGAAATCCGATATACAGGCTGCCGACATTGCTATGGTCAATCAGGAAACACCTTTCACCACAGACCACAGCGCAGTCAGCGGTACCGCGCCTTACGCCACTCCTACAGAGGTTGGCGACGCACTTGTAAATGCCGGATTTAATGTGGTCACATCTGCCACAGCACTGATCGATGACAATGGTTCTTCCATGATCAACGAAACTTTAAATTACTGGGAAACCAGCCATCCGGATGTCACTCTGGTTGGTATTCATAAAAACCAGTCCGGTATAGACGCTCCGAAGATTGTAGAAATTAACGGAATCAAGATTGCGTTCCTTAACTATACCTTCCCGTCATATGGCAGCCAGACTGTAAGCTCCGGCGACAGCACTGATAGTTCTGATGGTTCTGCAAGCGACTCTGACAGCTCGGATACTTCCGGCAGTTCAAGAGGAGATGCAGACAGCTCTGGAAGTACAGATACATCCACTTCCGGAAAAGGCTCTATGATTGACACTTTCAGCACTGCCGATGTTGCAGCCGCCATCAAACAGGCCAAAGCTTCCGCAGACTGTGTGATTTTCTCTGCAAACTGGGGCAAGACCGAAGAACCAATGCCTACCGAATACGAAAAAGAATGGGCCAACTTCCTTATGGAGCAGGGTGTTGACGTTGTGATCGGAACCAATCCGAATGTGCTCCAGCCATATGGCTACCTTACAGATGACTCTGGCCACAACATGCTGATCTACTACTCCCTTGGCAACTTTGTTACCGGTCAGGAAACACTGAAGCAGCTTCTTGGCGGAATGGCAGCCTTTACCATTCAGAAGACCGTAGACGGCGACCAGACCAGCATCCAGATCCAGGATGCCACACTGACACCGCTGGTTATGCATTACAGCTACGATACCCCGGAATATGCACCATATAAGCTGGACGATTATACGGACGCTCTTGCAGCTGCACACAGCGTCCGCCAGTCCATCGGAGATGAGTTTTCCCTGGAAAACCTTCAGACAAAATATGATGAAATCATGTCCATGAACGTCACACCATCTACTAAGACGGATCTTCTGGATGTCACATTTGATTCCGACGGAAATATGCTGGATTCCAACGGAAATTACGTGGAGGATAATGATTCCATCACCTCCTCCTGGTACTATCAGACACTTGCCACCCAAAGCAGTTCCAGTTCTGACGGCTCTGGATCAGGCAATTCCGGATCAGACGCATCTGATGACAATTCAGAAGGTTAAATGTCACTGTTCACCGGTAACGTTCCGCGAGGTGTTTGTGTGAACAAAGTTCATACAAAACCCGAAACCTTTGACGCGAAATCATGCGAATGCATGATTTCTATGCATTACGAAGAGCGTTTCTGTGAACAGAGTTAGCAGAACCAAAAATGAATTACGCCCCATACCAGGTTCAATATTACTAATGACAAAATCTGCAGTACTATAATATATAGGCTGCAGATTTTTGTTATTCCGGCATTCCAAACATTTTTTTGTCATCAAATGGCTGGTATACAATTCCTATTTACTGCAAATCAGATAGTATCTATGTCTTATTGTCACGAAAACCAGTCATTTATCACATATAGGTTGTTTTTTCAGACAAAATCAGATAAAATTTATAGTAGAGTAGTAACGATTCCGATCATTCACAGTGATATCCTTCTGGATACACAGAAATCATGTTTTATACGATTTCGCGCCGCATTTCTCGTTTTTTTCTGTGAACTTCGTTCACAAAAACACCTCGCGGAATAATGTCTGCTGAATCGTTATGTAGAATAATTAATAAAATCATTTTCGGACAATGACTGTACAAATTAACGAAACCACTATGTCTGCTCACACAGGCACCACCAGATATGAACCCTATGGTTTCTGCGCTAATGCGCTCCAGCTACTGGCATCAGGCGGCATTCGTTTACATAATTTTTCCAGTCATCGGCCGGTCAAAAAGAAAGGAGTTACAATATGGGACTTATTAAAGCAGCACTTGGCGCCGCAGGCGGTACACTTGCAGATCAGTGGAAAGAATTTTTCTACTGTGATGCCATCGACAATGACGTTCTGGCAGTAAAGGGTCAGAAGCGCACATCCAAACGTTCCTCCAATACCAAGGGAAGCGACAACATTATCACCACCGGATCCGGAATCGCAGTCGCAGACGGACAATGTATGATGATCGTAGAGCAGGGCAAGATCGTTGATATCTGCGCGGAACCAGGCGAATACACCTACGATGCTTCTACCGAGCCAAGTATTTTCTCCGGAAATCTGGGCGACGCCATCATGAACACTTTCCACACCATTGGCAAGCGTTTCACATTCGGCGGTGACACAGGCAAAGACCAGCGTGTTTACTATTTCAACACCAAAGAACTGGTAGACAATAAATTCGGAACTCCGAACCCGATTCCATTCCGTGTTGTAGACCAGAACATCGGTCTGGACATTGATGTTTCTGTCCGCTGCAGCGGTGTTTATTCCTACCGCATTGCAGACCCGCTTCTCTTCTATTCCAACGTCTGCGGAAACTTTGAACAGCAGTACGACAGAGAGCAGATCGAGGGACAGCTGAAAACAGAATTTATCTCAGCTCTTCAGCCGGCATTTGCCAGCATTTCCCAGCAGGGAATCCGTCCAAGCGCACTTCCGGCTCATGCACTGGAGCTCTGTGATGCCATGAATCAGGCTCTCACCCAGAAATGGAGTCAGCTTCGTGGTCTCGTGATCGTATCTGTTGCCATGAATCCGATCACTCTTCCTGAGGAAGATGCCCAGATGATCAAAGAAGCTCAGCGTATGGCTATCCTCCGCAATCCTGCCATGGCAGCCGCTACTCTTGCAGGAGCACAGGCAGACGCCATGAAGACAGCAGCAGGCAACGCCGGCGGTGCCATGACCGGTTTCATGGGCATGAACATGGCAGGCATGACAGGCGGTTTTAACGCACAGAATCTTTACGCTATGGGACAGCAGCAGGCAGCTCAGGCACAGCAGATGGCCCAGCCACAGCCAAATCCGGCCGTATCCCAGGCTCAGGCAGGCAGTTCTGCTCCGGCAGCCGACCAGTGGAAATGCTCCTGTGGTGCTTTGGTTTCCGGTAATTTCTGCCCGGAATGCGGCGCGAAAAAGCCTCAGACACCTGCAGCAAATGCAAGCTGGACCTGTTCCTGCGGCGCTGTAAATACAGGCAAATTCTGCACCAACTGCGGTTCTCCTAAACCGGCTATGAAGCCTCGGTACCGCTGTGACAAGTGCGGCTGGGAACCGGAAGATCCAACCAATCCACCAAAATTCTGTCCGAACTGTGGCGATCCATTTAATGAAAACGATACCCAGTAAAAAAGCAGCATAAAAGGAGATGAACTATGTCCGATTTACTTGAATATAAATGCCCCTGCTGCGGCGGAGCAATCGAATTCAACAGTACGCTCCAGAAGATGAAATGTCCTTACTGCGACACTGAATTTGATATGGAAGCCGTCAAAGAATTTAACGAAGCAGCAGCTAACCAGCAATCTGATGAATTGAACTGGGAGAGTGCTTCAGACAACTCCTGGAAGGAAGATGAAGCCAGCGGAATGTCCGTTTACATATGCCAGTCCTGCGGCGGGGAAATCGTTGCCGATGAAAGCACAGGTGCTTCCTCCTGCCCATTCTGCGGCAATCCAGTGGTAATGTCCGGCAAATTTTCCAGTACCCTGCGTCCGGATTTTATCATTCCGTTTAAGCTGGACAAAAAGGCAGCCAAAGAAGGTCTGGTCAAACATCTTCACGGCAAGATCCTTTTACCCAAAGTATTTAAAAAGGAAAATCACATTGACGAGATCAAAGGTGTTTATGTGCCTTTCTGGCTTTTTGACACCGACGCTTCTGCAGATATCCGCTATCATGCCACCAAGACCCGTTTCTGGAGTGACAGCGACTATGATTATACGGAAACCAGCCATTACTCTGTTTTCCGTGCTGGAAACATCGGGTTCGACCAGATTCCGGTAGACGGTTCTTCCAAAATTGACAATGATTTAACAGAGTCTCTGGAGCCTTACGTAATTTCCGAGGCTGTGGACTTTGCCACTCCTTACCTGGCAGGATACGTTGCGGACAAATATGATGTATCCGCAGAAGAATCTGCTGAGCGCGCCAACCAGCGTGTAAGAAAAGCCGCTGAGGATGCTTTTCGCGATACGGTCATCGGTTATGACAGCGTTACCCCTGAAGATACCCGTATTCAGTTAAAAGGCGGTAAAACCCACTATGCCCTTTTCCCGGTATGGCTTCTTTCCACCACCTGGAAGGGCAACCACTATCTGTTCGGCATGAACGGACAGACTGGTAAATTTGTAGGAAATCTGCCTGTAGATAAAGGTATTTTCACTAAATGGTTCCTTGGACTTACTGCAGGTTTTTCCGTTGCTGCTTACGCCATTGCATGGCTGATTCACACATTTTGTTAAGGAGGAACATGCCATGAAAAAACAATCATTTGGAATTATTCTGGCGGCAGCGCTGGGAGCAGGAAGCCTTTTCAGTGCAGTTATTCCAGGCACGGATGCGCTTTTTACTACTGCTTTGCCAGGTACGGGAGCTGTTACGGTACAGGCCGCAGCTTCCAACAGCTTTGGCGGATCCGGCAGTGAGGAAGATGACTCTTATCAGGACTTTGCAGCCTCCGAATTTTCCCTTGTCCTGGACGAGGCGGATCTTCTCACAGATGAAGAAGAATCCCAGCTTCTGGATAAGCTGGAAGCCATCACCGGGGAATACAATCTGGAAGTGGCAGTTGCCACAGTAGAGTCGAAAGACGGCAATGAGATGAACTACTTTACAGATCATTTCTTCGATGAGAATGGTTACGGAACCGGCGAAAACCACGACGGAATCCTGTTCATGGTCAGCATTGGCGACCGTGAATGGCACATTACCACCCACGGATATGGTATGACTGCGTTTAACGATGACGGACTTGCTTATCTGAAGGAAAATGTAGAGCCTCTGTTAAAGGATGAAAACTTCTACGGCGCTTTCGATACCTACGCAGATCTGTGTCAGGATCTGTTGGAAATGGCTGCTAACGGGGAGCCTTATACAGAGCCCTTTTCTCCCATATGGATTCTCATTTCCCTGGGAATCGGTCTTGTGCTTGCGTTTCTGTGCACCATGGGCATGAGAGCCCAGCTGAAAAGCGTACGGACACAGGACAGCGCAGTGGATTATGTGCGCCAGGGAAGTATGGCACTGACAAGATCAAACGATATTTTCCTGTATCACACAGTTACCAAAACAGCGAAACCGAAGGATAGTGACAGTTCCTCCGGCGGCTCAGACAGCGATCACGGAGGTACAGGCGGAAGCTTCTAAAAAGATTCCTTCTTGCAGAATTGCACTGCGGCAGGTCGCCTCGAACGACACCTCCCCTTCCGCCGCAGTGCGATTCTGCCTGGTAATAGGAAATTCCAACAGCATTTCCTATTACAACATAAAAAAGAACTCGATTCATACATGGCAAATAAATGTACTTAGAGCCTCTTTGAAAAAGACTCCCGCATTTATTTACTTTGAATCGAGTTCTTTTTATATATCAGCTAAACAGACATTTCACCTGCCGGCAGCATCACCATATAGGAAAGCCAGCTGGATCAGTCGTCTTCCATCTCCTCTTTCTTCTTTGCAGTCTCAAACACATAGTCATTTCCCGGAAGAACGGCGTTCAGCAGGATTCCTACAATTGCAGCAAGTGCAAGTCCTGTAAGAGTAATATGTGCGCCTGCGATGGTAAATGTAAGTCCATCGGAAATGCCAAGACCACAAACCAGGATAACCGCTGTAATAACCAGGTTACGAGAACGTGTCAGGTCTACTTTGTTCTCAACTACATTACGGACACCAACAGCAGAGATCATTCCATAAAGAATAAAACTGATACCACCGATGATCGCAGACGGAAGGGAACTGATCACCTCAGCCATCTTCGGGATAAAGCTGAGGATAACTGCATAAATAGCAGCCAGACGGATTACCTTCGGGTCGTAAACACGGCTCAGAGCAAGAACACTGGTGTTCTCTCCGTAAGTTGTATTTGCAGGTCCACCGATCAGTGCTGACAGAGAGGTTGCAAGTCCGTCACCCAGAAGTGTACGGTGAAGCCCCGGGTCTTCGATGAAATTGCGGTCAACCGTTGCGGAAATAGCAGAAATATCGCCAATGTGCTCCATCATGGAAGCAATTGCGATCGGTGCCATTGCAAGGATTGCAGTAATGTTAAATTTGCAGAGGAAGAATTTCGGAACACCTACGATCGGCGCACTTGCTACTCCTGCAAAGCTGAGGATAGCACTTCCATCTGCGTTTGTCATACCCAAGGCATTCATGATCAGGGCAACCACATAAGAAACAACAATACCCATCAGAATCGGAATAATACGGAACATTCCAACGCCCCAGATGTTGAAGAAAATAACAGTTCCAAGTGCAATTAAAGCAAGGATCCAGTTCTGGGATGCGTTGCTGATTGCAGACGGTGCAAGGCTAAGACCAATACAGATAATAATCGGACCAGTTACAACCGGAGGCAGATAACGCATGACGCGCTTTACGCCAATTACCTTGACGATCATTGCAAGTACCAGATACAGAAGTCCTGCTACAAACACACCGCCACATGCATATGGAAGCTTCTCTCCATAAGACATGTTGGCAAAAATTCCGGTGTCAAGCTCTGCAACTGTGGCGAATCCGCCAAGAAATGCAAATGATGATCCCAGGAATGCAGGTACCTTCAGCTTAGTCAGTACATGGAACAGAAGTGTTCCAAATCCGGCACAGAACAGGGTTACCTGAATGGATAAGCCCTCGCCGTGAAAATAGTTGTTTACCAGGATCGGCACCAGAATGGTAGCGCCAAACATGGCGAACATATGCTGGAGTCCCAGGATCAGCATCTGTGGGATTCCAAGCTTTTTGGCATCATAAATGCCCTCAACTCTGAATTTCATAAATATAGTTCCTCCTTTTCCCTTAGAGCGTGTTTGAAAAAGGCTTTCTGCAAGATGTGCGTCACAATTTGTGGGA
>ERZ857922.3558-NODE-3558-length-13240-cov-4.617823_pt1 | contig 13240 bp, 8 predicted proteins | sample MGYA00519579_ERZ857922 | MGnify/ENA primary metagenome ERZ857922 (study PRJEB31778, sample SAMEA3449375) | human gut metagenome | biome: human gut; feature: human-associated habitat; material: faeces | place: United Kingdom | collected 2010/2012 ... | reverse complement strand
AAGGAACTGGACGTGAAAGTGATGTTCGGCACCATGGAACGTGCCAACGAAGCATTGGTGGATACCATCCTGACCGACCCGGTAAGCGGCAAGTATATCAGCGCAGTCGGTTTCCAATGGGCGGGAAAAGGAGCGATCAAAGGTATACACGAACGTTATCCCGATATGAAACTCTATCAGACCGAGCAGGAATGCGGAGACGGAAAGAATGACTGGAGCGGTGCCGTTTACTCCTGGAACCTGATGCGTCATTACCTGGATAATGGTGCGTCGGCCTATATGTATTGGAATATCTCGCTGGATAAAGGCGGTATCAGCCGTTGGGGATGGGCGCAAAACTCCCTTGTGGTTGTCGATCCCGATACAAAAACCTTCCATTACACTCCCGAATATTATGTAATGAAACATTTGAGCCATTACGTCCAGCCCGGTGCCCGTAAACTGGAAACCTCCGGCCAGTTCAGCAATCTCATGGCCTTCGTCAACTCCGACAAAAGTATTGTTGTCGCTTTGGCAAACGAAGGAAATGAGGACCGCCAGGTATCTGTTGAAATCGACGGTCGCGTCTACCAGCCTGTACTACCGGCTCATTCCATCGCAACATTGCTGATAGACTAATTTGAAATATACTATATATTAATGTAAGGGACGGCAGATTCTAATTCTTTCGTCCCTTATTTTTTTACTTTTGAGCATGCTCGGAATTGATTTTTAGCATGGTCGAAATCTATTTTTAGCTAGCTGAAAATTAAATTAAGGCATGCTCAAAAGAATAAAAGTTTAGGACTTATCAGTTAAAAGACCGTGACTTATGAACTACTTTCCCGTTACTTTTGTTCTAGTCGGGAAGCATGTGAGGCGGAATGTATAGTCATCCTGTCAGTCATGTCGGCGCATCTAAACGTCTGTTTATGCAAAATTGGCAGTCTTTTCCCTGCCAATTAATTTGGCACAGATTTCGCATAGGAATAAGCGTGAATTAGAAAAACACATGTAAACATAATATTATTAACAATTAAAAATATAGTAAGATGAACATTAGACCATTAGCAGACAGAGTGCTTATTAAGCCGGCTGCAGCAGAAGAAAAGACACTTGGCGGAATCATTATCCCGGATTCAGCAAAAGAAAAACCTTTAAAAGGTGAAGTTGTTGCCGTGGGTAACGGAACAAAGGATGAAGAAATGGTTGTGAAAGGTGGCGATACTGTACTGTACGGAAAATATGCAGGAACAGAAATCGAACTGGATGGTGAGAAATATCTTATCATGCGTCAGTCTGACATTTTAGCTATTATCTAATTCATTAAACGGAAATAATAAAACAATATAATCATGGCAAAAGAAATTAAGTACGATATGGATGCCCGCGACCTTTTGAAGAAAGGTGTGGACGAATTGGCAAATGCTGTAAAAGTAACATTAGGCCCGAAAGGCCGTAACGTGATCATCGAAAAGAAATTCGGTGCTCCTCACATCACTAAAGACGGTGTAACGGTAGCTAAAGAAGTGGAACTGGCTTGCCCGTTCGAAAACATGGGTGCTCAGCTGGTAAAGGAAGTGGCTTCCAAAACAAACGACAATGCAGGTGACGGTACAACTACTGCTACTGTATTGGCACAGTCTATCATCGGTGTAGGTTTGAAGAACGTTACAGCAGGTGCTAACCCGATGGACCTGAAACGCGGTATCGACAAAGCTGTTGCCAAAGTGGTTGAAAAGATCGCTGACCAGGCTGAAGAAGTAGGCGACCAGTTCGAAAAGATCGAACACGTAGCTAAGATCTCTGCTAACGGTGACGAAATGATCGGTAAACTGATTGCTGAAGCTATGCAGAAAGTGAAGAAAGAAGGCGTTATCACAGTGGAAGAAGCAAAAGGTACTGAAACTACAGTTGACGTAGTAGAAGGTATGCAGTTCGACCGTGGTTACATCTCTCCGTACTTCGTAACCAACACAGAAAAGATGGAATGCGAGATGGAAAATCCGTATATCCTGATCTACGACAAGAAGATCTCTGTATTGAAGGACTTGCTTCCTATCCTGGAACCGGCTGTTCAGAGCGGTCGTCCGCTGTTGATCATTGCTGAAGATATCGACAGCGAAGCATTGGCTACATTGGTTGTAAACCGTCTGCGTGGTTCTTTGAAGATCTGTGCAGTGAAGGCTCCGGGCTTCGGCGACCGTCGTAAAGCTATGTTGGAAGATATCGCAGTGCTGACTGGCGGTGTGGTTATCTCTGAAGAAAAAGGTTTGAAGCTGGAAGGTGCTACAATGGATATGCTGGGTACTGCCGAAAAGATCACTGTAGACAAAGATACTACAACTATCGTTAACGGTGCCGGCGACAAAGCTGCTATCCAGGCTCGTATCGGTCAGATCAAAACTCAGATCGAAAACACTACTTCTGACTACGACAAAGAAAAACTACAGGAACGTCTGGCTAAGATGGCAGGTGGTGTAGCTGTTCTTTACGTAGGTGCTCCTTCTGAAGTGGAAATGAAAGAAAAGAAAGACCGTGTGGATGATGCTTTGCATGCAACCCGCGCTGCTATCGAAGAAGGTACAGTTCCTGGTGGTGGTGTAGCTTACATCCGTGCTATCGAAGTTCTGGAAGGCATGAAGGGTGAAAACGAAGACGAAACAACCGGTATCGAAATCGTAAAACGCGCTATCGAAGAACCGTTACGTCAGATTGTTGCTAACGCAGGTAAGGAAGGTGCCGTTATCGTTCAGAAAGTAAAAGAAGGTAAAGGTGACTTCGGTTACAATGCTCGTACAGACAAATATGAAAACCTGTGCGCTGCCGGTGTAATCGACCCTGCTAAGGTAACTCGTGTTGCTTTGGAAAACGCAGCTTCTATCGCTGGTATGTTCCTGACAACAGAATGCGTAATCGCAGAGAAGAAAGAAGATACTCCTGCTATGCCTCCGATGAACCCGGGTATGGGTGGTGGCATGGGTGGCATGATGTAATATCTTCCCATCAAGATAAAACCGGAAACGGCTGCTTCCTGAAAAGGAGGTGGCCGTTTTTTGTTATATATAATAATGTATAGGGAATATTGCAGGAAATGAAGTGCTAATGGTTGGATATGTCCTTAAAACCGTCCCCTTTGTACGATTTAAGGTAAGAATCGGATAAGAAAGCATGGTTAAAGGGAAAAAAATATAACAAAAAAATAGTGCAACAAAAAAAGATATGTATATTTGCATAAGAATTTAGGTGCAAGGTATGCACAGATGAATGAGGCGGTTAGAAATCGTCAGAACTTTATTTGATAGAAAGATTTATTTGAACTTTATATTTTATTACTAATTAAATTATTTGATTATGAACAAAAAGTTTTCTACTTTGTTCGCCGCGTTCCTTGTGGCAAGCAGTAGTTTTTCAATTTTTGCTCAAAATGCGGTCCCAGCCTGGTACAAGACAGGTGATGCTTATAAGGCTGCATTTGAAGATCCTACTGAAGCACAATTGAAAGCCGCTGCGAAATTTAACCTTCTCGATGGAGATGCGTTAGTAAATAAAACTCATCCGGTTAATATTTGGAAGTATACTTTACCTTTGAATAAGGTGGCTGATGCTACTCTTCTTCCTGGTATGTTTGTTTCTTTCGATTCTGAGGCTAGCCCTGTTGCAGGAGGTGATTTCCTGTCAACTGGTGAGTTTTATGACAATGTCAATAAACCTCATTACGGTATTACAACAGTAAAGGGTTTTAACTATCTGGGTGTTAGACCAACCAGAGAAGTTAAGAGTCGTGTTGAATTCGTATTTGATACAAGAGGCTTAACAGATGCAACAAGTTTCCATTTCTGGATTAGCCGTTTAGAAAACGCTAATGTAAACCGTAATCTGTTATGGAAGATTGAAACAGCTGAAGTTTTAGAACTGGATGGAACTACTCGTGGTGAACTTCCTTATGACGAAGTTTATGACGATGGTTTTAAAATTGACAAGAATGGTGTAACTGTAGGTGCTAATACAACACCGGAAGCTTACCAAGTTATGTTCAATGCAACTGGTGCAGGTAAAATTAATATTGATAATGCTATTATCCGTGTTGTTCTTGAATCAGAATACTCTAAAGCTGATGACAGCGAAACATCTGATACTTTGGAACCTGTAACTTTGTTCGGTGACATTAATCTTGATTTCATTCGTCCTCACGTAGAAATAGATTATGAAACAGAAAAAGAATTCCGTGTAGGTGTTAACCGTTCTACTGAATGCGAAGCATCTGAAATGGATGTTAAGATCTGGAAGTTCAATGATAAGATGGCTGGTGCTGAAACTCCTCATCATGTTCAGGCTACTTATTTGAAGCTGAATGTGAAAGCTCCTATCGTTCTTGAAAAGATTGGTAATGTTACTGTAACTGAAGGTAACTTCTCTCAGGCAACAGAAGCTGACGGAAGTAGAAGTTTCTATGTACGTGCAGGTTTGTTCAATGAATACAATCCGGTTGACTGGTCAAATGTAAAGGTTGTTTATCATGTAGAGCCGGGTACTGTGAAAGACCAGTGGGCTTTGGCTGACTATGTATTTGCTACGACTACTGCATCCAGTACGGATACAGCGTTTGTAAGACATAGCGTAGATGCTCGCGGTACATTCAAATTCGGTGACGACTTAGTCTTTACAAAATACGAAGAAGTTCTTGAAACATCTATTGATTTCACATATCTGCCTAAGTTTATTTTAGATTGTGCAGAAGGTCCTGGCCCTGCACCTGCGAATGCTGTAAGAATGGCAATTGATAACTCTTGTGATGGTGGTGCATTAAATCTTGAATTATTAACTCCGGCTGATCCGGGTTCTACCGACAGATGGGAAGATAAGATTGAATTCTTGGGATTCAACTGGTACTTCGAAGGTGAATTAGTTGAAGGATTTAAACATACAAGATGTATTCCGGAAGCTGCTATCGATTGTTTAGGTAATCTGAATGAAGGTTGGACAGTGAAAGCTGCTTTCCACTTTGCATCAGGTAACATGAACATCGATCAGGATGGTGCTTATAATATCGAAGAAAAATGGGGCTTGTCAGCAACATTGAATACTCAGGATGATTGCGAAGGTTATTCAGGACAGGATTTGATCAATCTGGGTGAAGCTTATTATCCGGGTGTTCTGACTACATCTGCTCGTACTCAGCACGTATGGACTAACTGGAGAGGTATTGAAACAGATAAGGGTGTTGTTGGTTCTGTAACCGGAACATTGGCAAACATTATGAATATTTCTGCTGGTTTGATCTCTGCTGCTCAGGATTGCGAATGTCCTGTAGGTGAAGCTGTAAAGGGTGGTGCTGAAGTATTTGCAGCTCCTTACTTTACTAATAAGGATTCTTATGTATGGGGTATCGGTGGCTCTTCTCGTAACCATGTTGTTCATGTTTACGCAACAGGTTTGAAACCGGATGCTGACGACGCTAACTATACGACTATCCGTCTGTACAAACAGGCTATGAGAATTGGTGAAGCGAAAGTAAAACAGGATAAGAACTTTTATTTCTCAACAGAATATGCAAATGCTGTTTGGAATCGTGGTGATGTTGGTGGTCTTGAACCGCAACCTGGTTCTGTATGGCGTGGTGAAAGTGCTGGTGACACATTGTATATCCGTGTTCCCTACAAACAAGCTAATCTGGATGACCTGAAAAATAATGGTATTCCTGTTAAGGTTAGATATACACCTCAGTCCAGAACCGATTGGGTTCCGACAGAAGAAATCCTTACAGATATGGCTCAGTTCGGCCTGTTGACAAATGATTCAGGTGATGGTAAAGCTACTCACGAAGATTGGGAAAAAGAATTGACAGGTTTCAACCAATTCAACGTAGTTGGTACTGTATTCAAAGGTCTTATCTCTACATTGACAGGTGACAAACCGGTAGGTGCTTATACCAGCTTCCTGGGTAATATCCAGAATCTTGACCAATTTGAATGGGGCGAATATGACTCTAACGTATTCCGTGATCTGTATACTAAGAACTATGGTACTTATTACCTGGGTCAGGATCAGTGTTATGAAGTGAAAGATGGTACTTTCGTTATCGCAGGTTTGAACCTTGTAGCTCCGGTAACTGTAGAAACAAGCAAATCTAACAAGATTGGTGCATTCGATCACGATACAACTGTTGTTATCGGTACTTTGGACGGTGGCAAATTGATTCCTAACAAATATGGTGAATTACTTGCTTACGTTAAGTCTACATTCAAACCGTCTGACAAGGCTGGTATCGTTCCTGATACAATCCATTCAGCAATTGATAACAAAGACTTCATCTATAATTATGTAAATGACACAGTTCGTCTGTATCCGATGCAGATCAAAGACCAGATCAGCTGGACTTATGTATACGGTTTGGATGAAAAGTATGCTTATAAAGAAGTAGAAAACAATAAGGGTCAGAGCAATGGTTACATCAGCTTGTTCGATATCTACGGAGCTTATCGTAACGATACTGTAGCTACTCGTATCTATGGTGACGTTAAACAACCTGAATTGTATTTCTCTGCTACAGCTGATACAAAAGCTGCTAAGTTGGCTAAATTAGACTTCGGTGCTGTTACATTTATTGAAGATGACATTGCTGCAACTAAACAAATCTATCTGATTGGTAAAGACCTGCCGGCAATCGATCCTACTGAAGAAGTATCTAAAGTAATCGCTATCTCTCCTGCTGGTGCATTGATTGCTTCTACTGAAGGTAAGAACCAGGCTGAATATGTAAGCGAAGCTATTATTCCGGTTTCTGTAGATCTGTTGGCTGATAAGAGCGATCATGATTTGGTTGCAGACGTATTAGGCGCAAGCACATTGTGCAACTGTACAGTAGATCTTCCGGTTAATTATTCTCCGGTTTTGGCTGCTCCTGTAGTTGATACTAAATATTTGTCTGACAACATCAACGGTAGCAAGGCTGAATTCAGATGGTCTGCAGTTCCGGGTGCTCACTACTACAAAGTAGAACTTGGTCAGTACGAAAAACAGAACACTTCTAAGAATATCTTTATCTCTGAAGTGAAAGCTGAAGAAGGTACAATCATGGTTGAATTGTTCAACGGAACAGGTGAAGTTATCAATCCGTTGCTGCACCACAACTATAAGCTGACTATCATGAAGAATGGCGCTGAATATAACACTATGGATGTTATTTCAACAAATACTCAGTTGAATGAGGCTTATAAGGCTGAAGCATTTAGCGTTGACGCTGATTTGAGCCCGGCTAACACTTATACAGTTCTGTTGAAAGAAGGTGGCAAGCAGATCGATATCTTCGAATTCACTAACACAACTCGTTTGTCTCGTGACGAAAAAGACGGTCTTGAAGAAAACACTGGCGCATTCAATAAGAATGACTGGAATCCTGACTTCGGTTCTCTGCCGGTAGCTAGCTACATGGAAGAATCTGACAAATGGGACTTCCTCTTTGTTCAGGGTATTGAATCAGAAGAAGTAGGTCCTACTTCAACTTCAATTAGAGCAATCAACTTGCAGCCGAAGACTGAATATGCAGTACGCGTAACAGCTTATAGCTATTCTCCTTCAATTGTAAAATCTGCTTCATCTGACATCGCTGAGTTCGGTACTTCAATCTTTACTGAACCTGTTACAGGTGACATGCAGTTTGACGAAGATTCTTACAGCCCGCCAGTAGGCAACGAAGACATCACTGTTGATGGATTCAACGTATTCGGTGGCGTAGGTTCTGTAACAATCCAGGGTGCTGCTAATAAGACAGTTGTTGTAACAAATGTATTAGGACAGACAATCGCAAGAACAGTTCTTTCTTCTGACAATGCTACAATCTCTGCTCCGGCGGGTATCGTTGTAGTAGCTGTTGAAGGTGAAAGCGCAGTTAAAACTCTTGTTAAGTAAATAAGATACCCGAAAGACTGAAAAGTCCGAAAGTATTAAAGATAGAAACTCCGTCGGGAAACCGGCGGAGTTTTTTTGTATCTTCGCATCGTAAACCGACCGTAAGTTCCCGGTTAGAGAAAGCGAAGGTTTTCTTTATTGGAACAGGTCTTATGATTAAAGCCATGATAAAGATTAAGGAAGGATTCAAAGGAGAACGTTTTGTTTCCCTGCCGGACGAATTACTGGATTCGTACAGCAGCGAACCGCTTATCGGAAATTTGTATGTTAGGAAAATCGGTTTCTTTCCGAAGGTAAAGTATCATTATGTACAAAAGGACCAGGGCTCTAAATATGCGATGCTGATCTATTGTACGGAAGGAAAGGGTTGGTATACTATTTATGGAAAGACTTATACAGTCGTTGAAAACCAGTATATCATTATCCCACCCGATGTCCCCTATTCATTTGGAGCAGACGAGCATGATCCGTGGACCATCTATTTCCTTCATTTTAAAGGAAAACTATGTAAAGAGTTTGTCCCGTCCTACAACATGCCCAAAGATATTTTGCCGGGAGAACATTCGCGGCTTCAGGACAGACTTCAGCTTTTTGAGGAGATTTACAGTTGTTTTTCAATGGGATATATAAAAGAATATATGACTTATTCTTCTATGTGTCTTTATATGCTCCTGAGTTCGTTCGTGTATCTGGAGCAGTTCCGTTATTATAACCTTACGACACATAAAGAGTATTCATTTTCTTCGAAAGTAATTCATTATATGCAGGAAAATGTGGAACGCAGTCTGTCTCTTGAGCAGTTGGCTAATTATTTTAAATATTCTCCTTCTCATTTCTCCATGCTTTTTCAAAAGGAGACGAAGATGTCGCCAATCAATTATTTTATCCGTCTGAAGATACAGAAAGCCTGTCAGTATATAGAACTTACCAGTTTAAAGGTTAATGAGATTGCGATGAAACTCGGGTTTGAGGAGGCAGCCTATTTTTCCCGTATTTTTACGCGGGTTATGGGAGTATCCCCTTCCGTTTACCGGAAGAAAGAATCGATAAAGAGAGACAGGCCCGAAATATGAAGGGTGGAATTTTGAAGAAATATTGTAAAAACAATACCTGAATATTTTGCAGTATAAAAAAAAACACTACCTTTGCACCGCAATCACGAGAGATTGCTTACCTGAAAGTAATGAAATGCCCAGGTGGCGGAATTGGTAGACGCGCACGTTTCAGGTGCGTGTGTCGCAAGGCGTGCAGGTTCGAGTCCTGTTCTGGGCACCATTCGCGCAGATGGTGAAATTGGTAGACACGCTACTTTGAGGGGGTAGTGCCGGTTCCGGTGTGTGAGTTCGAGTCTCATTCTGCGCACATTTCGTAAAGAATAGAAATAATAATTGTCCATGTAATTAGTTAAGAGCATATTGCTTGAAGCTGTTATATGGACAATTTTTATTTAGTATAAACCACATTTACTGCATAATACGTCTTCTGTAGATGAATCCGTAATGATTTATATAAGAACTGTCATTTTTTAGAGATATAAAGTCAAATTTGTAAAAATAAGACTGATTCGGATTCGATATATTTGCATATCATGAAATATGGATAACAACCTTTTTAATTTGATCGAAAATGAAAAAAGACCGGGCGACAGATATACCTTCGCTACATTTACCCATTATACCGAAGATTCTCCTTTATTGGAATCCGGTTTGTTAGGTCCTGTACGGATTGTTATGAAAGAATGATGGTGTGCCTTGCTTTATTTCAAACCCTTGATCTTTTGAATTAGTTCTTTTGCTGAAATATCCAAAGACTCAACAGCCATCCAGACGACTTCGTTATCCGGATTGATAATATATATCCGGGGAATCGTATTGTTGGCGAAGAGGGAGAAAACCTCACCGCGGGTATCCAGGTAGAATGGCATTGTGAATTGATTCTCTTTCCAGTAATTGGAAACAACTTCGGCTGTTTCTTTCCGGGAAATCGTTACCAGCAGGAATCTGGGGTCGTCTTTCAGTTCTTTCCAGACCTCTTCTATAACCGGCAGAACCTGTTTGCAATCCGGACAGTAAGTTCCGAAGAATACCAGTAAGGATTGTTTTCCGATGAACTGTTTGGAGCTGAATGTGTTTCCGGCTGTATCTTCGACTGCAAATGTAGGGATCTGGCTGTTGACATTGATATAATTAATAGTTTCGCTCTCGTCATCCTTTATACAGGAAAAGAGAAGGAAGGTCATAGTGACTATAAATGAAAGAATTTTTGTGATATGCATATATTTAATTGTTTTAGTTTACGAAGATAATGAATGTATTTGAATCCCTGAAAGAAAAGGAGCTGCCGTTTTGTAGATTTCACAACCTGTCGTCAGAACGGACAACCCCTTTTAGCAGCATCCCCTTTTACCGCTGCAATTTTCATTTTATTACCGAGAATGTTTTGGTTATTTGTAACTGATTCGGATTCACATTCCTATGTACATTATATGAGGATGCTGTAATCCTGTCTGAGTTCACATCTTGGGACGGTTTAAAGTACAAGTTTTGCCATATTTACAAAAGTAAATGTATGTTTTTTAATTTACTTGTATTTGCCTGATAACAAGTATTATGTTGTAAGCCTGATGTAAAATGGAGAACTGGGTATTTCTCTTTATTTATAAAAGGTGTTATTGGCGTACGACGGAAAGGAACCGACTGTTTTTGTCTTGCCAGATCGCTTATTTCTCTTTTTTTGCCGGTTTATGCTTTTCTGAATGGCAATTGCCGTAAATCGGTACTTGTTTATTTTATTATTTGATTATGTGCGGATTGGATGGATATGTAATGCCTGAAAACATCATAAAAAATGCCGGCTTTATTTCATATCGTCTGGTTTTAGGGAGAATAGATCTTTATATTTGTAATAATAAGCATGAAAGCAGGTAATAACCAGGCTGGCATGGAAAGGATAAAACTATGAAAAGAGATTTATTGTATGATAATATACTGGATGCTATCAGGGGAAAAATACCCAACCGGGGAATACTGACGAATACGCTTGCGGATCTGTTAAATCTGGAGAAAGAAGCAGTATATCGACGGCTGCGCGGTGAAGTGGCATTTTCTTTCTCTGAGATAGCTGTTATTGCGAGTACGCTTGGAATCTCTCTTGATAACCAGGTGGGAGCCCGGTATGTTCATAGCAGGCCTTTCCAGTTGAGGCTGATTGAATATGTTGACTCCGGTGAGATCGATTATGAGATGCTGGAACATTATATTTATATCCATAACCAGGGAAAAGAGGATAAAAAATCGAAAGTCATGGATTGCTCCGGCGTTTTGCCCCAGTCTCTTTATCTGGCATATAAAAATATATCGCGCTTTTTCCTTTTTAAATGGATCTATCAGAATAAGGACCTTGACAGGAAACTTTGTTTTAAAGACGTTTATCCGACTCAAAGTCTGGAAAAGATACAGGAGAGGAGCGTTGCGGCCGCAAAACTTATCAGCCAGACGTTTTATATATGGGATCCGTTGATCTTTTGTTATCTGGCCAATGATATCAATTATTTTATGAGTGTCAATTTGCTGGGAAAAGAGGATTTGCAGTTGCTGAAAAAAGAGCTGTTGCAATTTTTGGATGATATGGAACTGTTGGCAATAAAAGGAAAGTTTGATGATACCGGAAACAGTGTCTATTTTTATATATCGAGTACGAATTTCGATACCAGCTACCGGTGTGTGGAGGTGAAACATTTACGTGTCAGCCTGATAAGAGCCTTTACTCTGAATGCTGTCGTTTCTTTGGACCGTCAGATGTATGAACGGATATCGGGATGGCTCCAGGCTGTGATCCGATCGTCGACAATGATCTCCGTGAGTGGTGCCAGGCAGCGTATCCGCTTTTTTGAGAAACAACGTTCCATTATTAAAGCCTTATAGGTTTTGTGAAAAAGGATATTATAGATTATTAACTGAGAATACGACTTTTATCAGCAACCAAGATTCAATGTTTGTTTGTTTTGTTAGCCTTTTTTGGGTTTTAAAAGATGCTTTACCGGATTGTCCGACAGTTAATTTATGGGTTCCTTATTTATCTTTGCATGAAAACTATAGATCCACTAATATCAAGACTTATAATTCTGTAACATGAAAAAAGAACTTTTGTATGATAATTTGCTAAATGCCATCAAAGAGGAATTTCCTCAAAAAACGAATTTAGTAAATGCGCTTGTTGATTTGTTATGTATTGAGAAGGAAGCTGTTTACCGACGTTTACGGGGAGAGGTCGCTTTTACATTTGCAGAGATCGTCACTATCGCGAATGCATTTGGAATATCATTGGATAACCTAGTCGGTACAGTTACTGCAAAAAGCAGGCCGTTCCAATTGAAATTGGTGGATTTTGTGAATCCGATGGAGACTGATTATGATATGCTGGATCAGTATATCGATATATTAGGTCTGGCACGCGAAGACGATAGGGCCGAACTGATCGATTGTACGAATATCTTGCCTCAGCAGCTTTATATGAAATATAAATATATTTCACGTTTTTATCTTTTCAAGTGGTTGTACCAATGCGGAACTCCAGGAAAAACAAAGCGTTTTGAAGAGATAGAGGTCACCGACCGCTTTCTGGGAATACAGTTGGCCGGGGTAGAAGAAGCACGGCATATCCATCATTCATATTACATACTCGATCCGTTGATATTTCATTATCTGGTAAATGATATTAATTATTTTATGAGTATTCATCTGATCGGGAAAGAGGATGTAAAATATCTGAAGAATGAACTGATGGATTTGTTGGATGAAATGGAGAAACTTGCAACACGCGGCTATTTTGAAGAGACCGGGAATAAAGTCTTTATCTATATATCGAGTGTGAATTTTGATACGAGTTATTGGTGCGTCCAGATAAAAAACTACCATATCAGCCTGATAAAAACATTCATCCTCAGTTCGGTCGCCTCCCTGGATGAGGGGACTTACGAGAAGTTGCGGAAATGGTTAAGAGCCCTGATCCGTTCTTCTATCATGATTTCAGTCAGTGGTGAGAGGCAGAGGATCGCATTTTTTAAAGCACAGCGTGAACTGATTCAAAATTTGTGATCTTTTCTATCTATAAAGAGTATCAGAAACTTACCTGTAAAAAGGTGGTTTTATGTTGGATATCGTAAAAAAAGATATAAAAATAAGCATCCAAAATTTGGAGCGTATAAATCTTTTACCTACTTTTGCACCCGTAAACAAGAAACGTCAACTGCTTTGAAAAGCAACCTCTAAAGAGGTGTTGATAATTTTGATTTATTGGAGAGATGGCAGAGTGGTCGATTGCGGCGGTCTTGAAAACCGTTGAACTGAAA
>ERZ857922.3553-NODE-3553-length-13252-cov-5.525347_pt1 | contig 13252 bp, 10 predicted proteins | sample MGYA00519579_ERZ857922 | MGnify/ENA primary metagenome ERZ857922 (study PRJEB31778, sample SAMEA3449375) | human gut metagenome | biome: human gut; feature: human-associated habitat; material: faeces | place: United Kingdom | collected 2010/2012 ... | reverse complement strand
CATATTCAATATGCTGGATTTTTCAGGAGAGAGTAAAAAAAATAAGAGATTTTTTTATTTTTTTGTAAAAAAAAGAGCCCTTCCTCCCCGCACCTAAAGGTATGGGGTTTCCGGGCTTAAAATTTATTATGAACAGAAAATCATATGTTGCCATTAAAGCATCCGTTCTTTCTTCCAAAACAAAGCACGATGTATCGCGAGGCATTATCGCCTGATGCCTATGTTTTCCATCATTCCTCCACTGGTGCTCGGCCTCGCATTGTACAATATCTGATTCCAGCTGTTTTTGTATCTGCCAGTATGCGTCATGCCGTTCTTTTTCATCCTTGATTGTTCTTGCATACAAATGTGCAGCCTCATATGCCTCAGTGTTCCGAAATTCAAATGGTACATCCTGTATCTTAACTGCTCCGGATTCCAAATCCAAAGTACACTGCGTATGGAATCCGTCTTTGATTAGTTTCGCGTAATATGCGTATTCCATTTTTTTCACCTCCAGTATTGTTTCTTAAAATCAAAATCTTAAAAATAATATGCAAAAAAAACGTTAAAAAATTTCAGCATTCTTCATATTACATATACGTAACTAAAAAATGATATACTGAAAACAGGAGGAATATATATGATTAATAAAAAATTATTAGCCGGAATCCTGGCGGCGTCACTTGCCACGGTTCCGTTGATTACAACATATGCAAGCATGCCGGATATTGAAGACGTAAGCTACACATCAGACGACGAAACAGAAGAGGAAGCCCCGAAGGTAGATAAGGCTGCGAATTTCCAAAATTCAGTCAACCTTACTGATGAGGTTGCGAAAGGAGATGAGGCATCAAATGTGATGTTCAGCCCGACAAGCCTTAACTTTGCTCTTGGGATGATTGCGGAAGGTGCAAAAGGTGACACAAAAAAAGTTTTATCTGACTATCTTGGAACAGATAACTTTACAGAATATGCAAAATACTATTTGAAGGCGGCCAAATATTTCAACCCGGACGATAAAGAGCAGACATACGGCTATTCTTCAAAGTTGAAGATTGCTGATGCGTTATGGCTTAACAAAGGCCTGACGCTTAAAGATACCTTTAAGAAAAGTGTATCTGACAATTTCAACGCAGAAGCACAGGTTCTTGATTTTTCAGACAAGAAGAAGACATGCAGTACAATCAACAAATGGTGTAATGAAAATACTGAAGGCCTTATTTCAGAAATCGTAAAGCCCGAAGCGATTAACCAGGACAGTCAATTATTCCTGACAAACTCTTTATATTTTGAGTCTGGATGGTCTTCTCCATGGGAGTTATCAGACAAAGAAGAAAAATTCGGGGCAAAAGAGAAAACAAAATACATGGAAAGCAAAGGCGATGTTTATTACGAAAATGATGCAGCAACAGCATTTGGGAAAAGCTATGCTAACGGCCTGGAATTTATTGGCATCCTGCCAAAGAATGAAGATGATTTCACACTTGACAGCCTTAATATTAAAGACTTGTTAAAATCAGAGCCGGAGTATGATGAAGTATACTGCAAAATGCCAAAGCTGAATTTTGAAACAACAGCTGAATTAAGTGATATCTTAAGTAACATGGGACTTAAAAATATCTTTTCAAATAAAGCAGACTTCTCTGGTATCTCAGATGAAAAGCTGAAGGTCGGTTCTGTGTTACAGAAGACAAAACTGGAGCTGGATGAGAACGGAACAAAAGCGGCAGCAGTGACTTCAATTTCTATGGAGACATGCTCGCTTGAATCACCTGACCCGATTGTGAAGAATGTAGACCTGACAAGGCCATTTGCGTTTTTAATCTATGATTCCACAAATGACGAGGTGTTGTTTATGGGAAAAGTAGTGACATTGCAGTAAGTATTTGCTGGCAATTTCCGTTTTGCGAAAAATACAGCATATTGTAAGAAAAATTAAGATAGGAGATATGCAAAAATGGAAAGAACTTGTATAGCAATTACTTCAAGCGATAAAGATGCGGTTATGCATCTTGAGATTTACGCGCCAGAGGACAAAAGCAATCTGAAAGGGATGATACAGATATGTCATGGAATGACAGAATATGTGTGGAGATATAAATCCTTTGCTGAGTACTTTACATCTCGTGGATATATCGTCTTTGGCAATGACATTATAAGCCATGGAAGAAGCAACACTTCAAAATCATTGGGCTTGTACTTTAATGACTGGAGAAATGTTTATGACGATGCGGAAAAGACGAGAGCGTATGTTCAGGAAAAATATCCTTACCTGCCGGTGTATATTCTTGGCTTTTCACTTGGTTCTTATGTCGTAAGAACAATGGGCAGCCTGCTTCCATATAAAAAGGAAATCCTGATTGGAACGGGAGACCAGCCGGAGATGCTGATGAAATTTATGCAGAAAAAAATCAGTAAAAAATATGCTGGAAAAATGGCTTACATCTCTGATGACATTGGGGAGCTTTTATTTGGCAGTTATGCCAAAAAATTTCCTGGAAAGCAAAAAAACTATTGGCTGCTGACCGATGATGAAAAACGCAGGGAATATGAAGAAGACAGGCTTGTAAAAACAAGTGTAACACCAGGATTTTTCTGTGAATTTCTGAAAGGAATGGAGCTTGCGAGCATTCACCTTAACATGCCAAACAATACTATCCCGACAATGTTCATGTATGGCGAGAATGACCCGGTTTCGGGATTTGGAAAAGGAATACACAAAGTATATAAAAAATACAAGAAGCGTAATCCGAGTACCGAGATTATGTCTTTCCCGGGCACCCATGACATTCTGCATGATGCTGGATGCGAGCGTGTGTTTGAAGAAATTTATAAATTTATTGAAAGCTGAAAAAACGAGCAGGCGGTTATCGCCTGCTCATTTTAGTTTAGAGTTTAAAAGTTTTAGATGAGCCATCAGACTGGCTGATTGCGTTTAATAAATAAGCTTCTGCTGATGTGAATTGATGAATTCGGTCGTCTGCAAGAAGTTTTTTCATTGAAGGTAATGACATAATGTTCAATTTCAGAAAGTCAACCAGCTCGTTTTCCTTTTTGGAATCAAGCAGTCGGTTTGTCAGGTTTACTGCAGTCCTTCTAAGATAAGTTTTGATGGAAGAGCTGTTGTTGTACTTGTAAATGGCAATGGCCAGATTCTGTTTGGTTTCTGTATATTCTGCCATGTCAAGCATAGACTCCACAAACTTATTGTCTGATGTAATATCGGAGAATTTACGCATATAAAATGTATCATTCATTTTTGCGATATCCCGTGCTGCTATATAACGTGGGATGAATAGTTTGTATGTTCCATCTGTAATTTCCACAATATCATATATATTATCAGCCGAATAATTATCTTCTGAGTTCAATATGCATGACTTAAAGAAATCTTTTGGCAGATAACCGTTGACATGTATCCTTTTTACTCTATCAAGGCATTTGTCGGCAAGTTTTTGTACTGTTGCCGGGATATTTATCTCTGTGAGAGCTTTATTATTTGAAAATGCTGATTCTCCAATGAATAACAGCCCTTCGTTAAGCGTAACAGAGGACAAGTTATTGCAGCCAAAAAATGCACGTTCACCGATGTCTTTAATCTGAGGCGGAAGCGTTACCTGCTTCAATGATTTGCAGTACGAAAACGCGGATTCGCTGTACATTCCACCGATTGAAAAAATAGAATTTCCGAAATCAATACTCTCAAGTTCATCACAGCAAAAAAATGCGCGGTCTTCAATTAAATCCAGTGAATCTGGAAATTTAACAGATTTGATATGGCATGATATGAAGGCAGCTTCAGCAATCTTTTTTACACCTTCTGGAATTACCACCTCATCCTTATAGTAATTTACAGGACATTTAACCAGGATGGTTCCTGTTTTGTCATACAAAATACCATCTTTTGATGTATAAAATACATTAGAGGCAGAAACTTCTACTTTTTTAATGTCCATATTCCTCCAGTTTGTAAAAGTCATCATAGTATCAAAATCTACATATAACACTTCTGCACTGAACTTGTAAATTGCACCCATATTTTCGTCGCTGGTGATGGTTATTTTTTCAAATGTAACACCAGCCTGTGACTTAATACCTGACATTGAAACTCTAGGCGGAATCACAATCTCTTTTGCTTTTGTGTCAACTCCGGCGATAACGTTACCGCAGACCAAAACCCCATTGGTAAACGGGCCAAATGAAGCGGGAGGGTAGTTTGCAAATGCATCCTCATCTATATACCTGAAATTTCTTGCAGATATGAATGACGTTGACATGCATCCCTCAAGCGCATTATCCCCTATTCGTAGAATATTGCTTAAATCAATCTTGTCGCCTTCATGTTTGATAAACATGTTGCGCAACTTATAGGGTCCGACTCCACAATAGACAAGTCTGCCTTTGTCAGATTGATAATTGCGGTTGTAAGAGACTACGTCTTCCACGTTCGGAAACATAAAGTTTGATATTGAAATTGATGCAATATTGTTTTTGATGATAAGCCTTTTCACATCCGGAAATTGTTTTTTAACATCATACAAGTCTACATCAAGACATGTATCCCCGCCAAACGTAACTTCCTGGACTCCATCGTCAACGTCAATATCAACGATTGCACTATTTTTTGGATATGAACGTTTTTCTACTTTAAACTTTACATTTTTACTCATTTTACTCTTCCTTTCTTGTTTTGTTTTCAGATATAGTATGCTTGATTTTGACATCCAAAAAAAATAGCAGCCGAAGCTGCTATTTTTAAATTCTGAATGTATTTGACTTTTTGCTACCTGCTTTATTAATTTCGTTCAGTATGTAAGCGGATGACAATGGCATTTTCTCAGGATTCATATTCTTCTGGAACTTTCCAAGAGTATTTGCTGATGTAAGACCAAACCGTAAAAATTCAACAAGCCTTTCGTCATCGTCGTTATTTACAAAACGCTGTATAATACTTGAAGCTGCTCTTCTGAGATATGTCCCCAAGTCCTTATCGTGATTGTATCCATACAGTAAAATTGATAAATTTTGCCTCAATGGAATTAACGAAATATAGTTTAAGATTTTGTTTTCGTAACTGTCCTTCGATGCAATATCAGAAAACCTGGCAAGATAAAAATCATGTGCATAATCGTCAATAGCATTTCGGCCAAGGTATCTTGGTAAAAATAACTTATATTTACCATCAGTAATCTCTACAATGTCATACATATTATTTTCCGATGGTGTGTCAGCCACAAAAGCAGCATTAAATAAACCATCAGGAAGATAATCTTTAGTTATGATTTTATTTGCCTTTGAGAATGCGTTTTGATACATGTAGCGCAATGATTCAGGAAAAGCAATAGTTTTGGCAGATTCACACCATGAAAATGCAGATTCGTCAATCATCTCAACCCCTTCATCAAATATTATCTCCTGTAATGAACTGCAGTTTGAAAAAGCACTAGAGCCAATAGACTTAATATTTGAAGGAATATGAAGCTTCTTTAATTCATGACAATCAGAAAATACAAACTTATTTCGTGCGCTATCTCCAATTTGTGATAAACCTTTACCAAAATCAATAGAAGATAATGCTTTACATCCCGAAAAGGCCTGTTCCCCTATGAATGTAAGACTGTCAGGGAGGATAAGCTCTGTTATATTAAGATTATTGCGGAATGCTATTTTAGCAATATATCTTGTCTTGTCTGGGATAGCAATTTTGCCTCCACGTAATTTTGGACACAAAATCAGCATTTTTCCTGAATAGTCATATAAAAATCCATCGCGGGTTGCATATCTGTTGTTGCCTGCAACTTCAAAGCATTTGGACTCCATAATATTAAGGCGGTTTGTGTCTATGTATCCGTCATAAGCTATACAGATAGTATCACATGACAAACCGGTGATATATGAACATGATTCAAGCGATTTTGCACTATTTATAATAAGTTTATTGCACTTAATTTTTATGCTGCCGCTAAAATCTTCGCTGATAACAACCATTGTAACGTTCTTTGGGATTTCAACAACATCAGCGTCTTCGTCAATGCTTAAACAGATATCCCCGACACAATTTGCTCCGTTGACATATTCAACAGATGACATATACGGATATCCATGAAAGGCATACTGCTCTGCATATTGAAGCTTGAAGTTGATAATATTTTTTGACAGACATCCTTCAAAAGCATAATTGCTAACAGAAATGACATCTTGCAGGTCTATGACCTCATCTGTCTGTTTACAAAAGGTATTTAAAAGCTTAAAGCCGTCATAGCCGTGCTTAATCAATACATTTCCTGATTTGAAATCCTGATTATTTTCAGATATCACCTCTTTTACATTTGGAAACTTGAACGACCCCACCCGACTGACGTCGGATGGGGATTCTACGGGCTGGCGCCCGTAAAACCCCGATAGTCCAGCTACGGGTATTCTGATATGGTTTTACAGCTTCTCATCCGAAGAATCAAGGCAACAGGCCTATATCAGCGTAAGCGCCCGAGTATCCCCGTCCATCCATATACCTGCCGCATCATACTATTAATACGTGCAAGAGGTCTTTCCGAAGAAAAACTTTTCGTGGTAAGAATACCCGGAAGGTTAATAAGTTACATTTTATGTAAATCTATGTTTGTTAATCAAAATTAATAGTAACAGGCCGTCCATCCTTTCATCTCTGCAGCAATAACACTCAAAGATTTTGGTTTCTTCGGCTTTCCAGTTTTTGTAAGTTCATCCCCCTTTTTATATTCATACGGGATTGAACGGTAAAAGCTGTGAGTATATATTCCAGACAGCTTACCTGATATGTATTTCCATATTTTCATTAAGCCATATACATCTTTTCCATTTGATAATTCTTCTTTAAGATGGTCTGTCAAGCGGGCTGCCATCTGTTCTTCGGGGATAAGTCTGTCTCTTAATCCCATGCCTTTTAATCCAATCACATATGAAGCTGCTTCGTGTATTGAAATACCAAGTCTTCGCATATACAGAATTTTTCCAATCTGGCTTGTGTATGCCGGATTTATCTTAATGATGCCGAAGCTTCTGCGGTATGACTGGTTTTCAATGCAGTATTCCATTTTTCTGTATGCAAATACAGAAGCGTGACGGTTACCCTTCGCATTTCCATATTTCATGCCATGTTTTGATATTGTAGTATCTATGTCTTCCATAACAAGCGGTTTTCTGCGGTCTTCGCAATACTGTCCAACCTTTGATATTATACGGCCTATCTCATCAGAAATCTGCTCACTCGTTTTGTTCTCAGAATTGAATCTTAGTACCTCGCCTGATATTCTGTTTCCATCTTTGTCAATATCAGTTAATGCGACGTGGTCATAGTTTAAATCAATAGAAACACATCCGTTTTCAAATGACTCATTACAGTATGCATTTTCCAAAACCATAGTTACAGATGGAATGAAATACATTCTTCCATTTTCATCACATTTTAACTGAAAATTATAACATACAGGCTTTCTGTTCTCAGGTTTGGCATTCAGGGCATCAAGCCAGAGATTGTTGTCTCTGGAAAGATGGAAGTCTAAAAGAACAGCTTCTTTTCCATCCATACATGTAATAATTAGTGCCTCTTTATGTCCGTCAAGTTCTTTTCTGGTAGCAAAGTCAGCTGCAGAAGCCCTTCGTACAAGAAAATTACAGTTTTTGGATGTATGGCGGCCTGGAAGGCTCATTGATGCATGTCTTTTGTTAAAGAACTTTTGCTTCCATGTCTCGATATTGATATCTTCAGAATCCTTCTCTGTATACATCTTTTTTGAACCAAAGATAATGCGTTTCGGAGAATGGGTTTTAAGACAGTCAAGCTTATTCTGCGCCCTGTTTCTAGCAGAAACCAACAGTCTTAATCGACTCTTAAGCCTTCTTATATCAGCTTCAATGTTTCGCTCGTATGTATCAACATCAACCTTTTTACTCCCAGGAAGAGTAACGCTTTTGCCTGTCATTTTTGTCTGACACCCAGGATAAGGCGTTTTCCATTTTTGGATTTTAGCATACGTCACAAGGGAATCTTTGATTGCCTGTTTCTTTTCAAGCTGTTCGATAGTAGAAGCTATCTTTGTATCCCTGGCATCAATGTCTGATTTCTTGGTTTTTATATACAGTTTGTTCAGTTCATCTTGAGAGGACAGCATTCCGGAAGCAGATGCATATACTGCACAGTTGTAATAATCACTGGTCTTAAATGTATCTTTGCACCATTTAGAATATGTGTCTTTCATAAGTATGCCGGCACTTTTATATTTTTTATCGTAAAGCAGGTTATACATCTGTATTTTCATATCATTAAACCTGTGCTCTGTATCAATAAGAGAGCCAGGATTGATGATAAGGTTCTCATCAATATAATATCTTTTATCTGCATTTATTGTACGTGTAATTTCCATATATGCTCTGTCACCTCGCTTTCGGTTAAAATTCATTTTTATATTGAATAAATCTTTTGTTTATATTATAATTATACCATATTTAAAAGCATAATGCAAGCTCGGTTGAAATTTATTTAGGAGGGATTTTATGGATAAAAAAGAAATTGATGAAAAGTACAACAGACGTGCACATTCTGTATGCTGTTTAACATATCATGCGGTATTTGTCATTAAATACAGAAGAAAAGTTATAGATAGCGAAATAATGGAGTTCATGAAGAATCATACAAGATATCTGATTGAAGACAGATTTAACGGGAAAATGCTTGAATTTAATGGAGAGGAAGACCATATACATATATTATTTGAACTTCCGCCATCAGCAGCACCTTCTGTAATAGTATGCAGCTTAAAGACACAGCTGTCTAAGGAAGTACGGAAACGGTATATGGAACAGATACAGGGAAAATTATGGAAAGATTCATTTTGGAGTGACAGCTACTTTCTTTCAACCACAGGAGGAGCAAGCCTTGAAACCTTAGAAGAATATATCAAACAGCAGGGAGTAGAAAAGCCAGAGCGGCCAAAACGAAAATACACTAAACGAAAGCGAAAGTAAAAGTCAAGAACAATTTGACTTCGTCAAAGCACATTCATCCCCACCCGACTACATAACAAGGAATATTGTTATTTCGTCGGATGGGGTTTTCTGTGCTCTTATAGATAAACATATCGTTTTATCTTTCCTTTTGTTCCAAACGTACGCCAATCTTCAATATTATATATTACCCCATCGTTCAGATAAATCTTTTTGAATTCATCGTTTCTTTTGTGTCCATCCTTGCTAACACCTACACTTAAAAATCTTGTTCCTAATATATTTGATTTATAAATAGGATTAACATTTTTTAATTTCAATGCTCTCATCCAAAACATAATTGCCCTATTAATATCCTCTACTGCTACTTTTTCAAAAATATTAATTGCGCCCATAACCAATGAACGATATAGCAAATATGTATATGAGCTTACATTTAATCCAGACGTAGAACCACATTCCTCAGAGCTTCCACAAGAAGCAAATAACGCATATCCTCTTTCTGCAAAATTATCAAACCAATTATCACCATTTGAATCAATATCGCTATCAATGAAAAAACTTCCAGAATGACAACAATCTATCATAAATACTGCAGTCTTGACATTATTAATCCGTATTTTTTTAGTAATTTCTTTATATTCTACATCTTCTTTGCATAGGCATAAATAATTTTTTCCTCCATGTCCTGTAAAATATAAAATAAAAACATCATCATTTGTAATATCTTTTGTGCTATCGTCAATCGCTGCAAATAATTCTGCTTTACTATCCAGATTCTCTTTTATATTTATATTTTCTTCTGGAATGCAAAGACCTGTCACAAAAGCCATCTTCATTACTTTGACATCATTCTTACACTTTGGTAAATCTTTCAATAACCTTTTTATAAGATAATCACTTTCACCAACAATTAATGCTTTCACTTCTGACACACTTTTATCCTCCTAGCGCTAAAATATAAAAATAAAACTTATAAAATTGAGACGTACAAGAGCTAAGACTTGCACTTTATTACCTTTATCCTTCCATCAACTCCCTCATCATCCTCTTCTTCCCCTCAGCATATGTTTTTACAAACTCTTTTTGAATCTGAATTTCCTTATCAATTACAGCCAGGAAACTTCCGATTTTCTGCTGTTCTTCAGTACAAGGGAGAGAAACTGATAAATTTTTAATATCCTCCACTCTTAAATGCGCGATAATTCCCCCGTTTGCTTTTTTTACAAGGTCTTTATGTGACTTTGAATATGTAATGGCATATGCCAAAAAAGTTGAATCAAATATATCTTTATTTGGCATAATCACGCATAAATCGCCACCAATTAATACGCCCTGCTGCTCTACAGTTGCAGCCCTGGCAATATCCTCGCTGTTTTCGCCTGATGTTGGAATAATGACTTCTCCGCCGATACTTACAAGCGAATTTTTCTGTACATCAGCGAACGTATCAACATTTTCTATTTTTGTTTCATATTTTGTATATAATCTTCCATACAAAATGATTGGAGTACCTTTATCTGTTAAGTCTTTTTTTGTATATCCTTTTCCTCTTTTTACTGTGCTGACATTTCCCAGCGTCTTCTCTTCCCACTCTGGGAACTCATTCCCGTCATCGTCTCTAAACCGCTTTGTCCTGCCAAAAATCTCTTTTACCATTCTTTTTTTGCATTCCTGCCAAGTCTCCAACTTTGTAGTCTTCACGGCAATCATTTCATCATAAGCCGCCAATGCAGCAGCAATTTTTCGCTGTTCTTCCATACTTTTAGGGATTCTTACTTTTATCTTTTTAAATTCTGTAATATTGATTGCTGGATAAATAGAACCTGCACTGTATTTATGCACTTCCTGGTTAAAAGCTTTCGTAAAAAGTAACTGATACAGAAATGCATTACAGCCATTCTTCATTCGTAAAAGGAAAAACCCTGTTGATGCAACAAACTGTTTATCAAGTTCTTTATCTTTTGTGTAATGATAATGTCCAAGATTCTCTGCATTTACAGACTGGAAAAGTACATCATCAATGTGTACAACCCTCTGAGCTCTCCCAGGTGCTTCATTATGATTAATCGCTGCTCCATGTGTAAATACTCCATTATTAATACTTGCAAGGTCTGCATAATAAAATTCATCAGCAATCTTTTCTTCTGTTTTGGGGTTAATCTCAAGAATATCTCCAAGTGTCACTTCTTCCCACTCCGGAAACACTCCACCTGCATCCGGCGTAAATCTCTTCTGCATATTTTTTCCTCCATTTTTTTAAATTTCTTTTTATGTTCTGGAATCAATATGCTAGAATTTTGAAATGGAAGAAAAATTTTGCGAGATTTTTTACAAGATTGTGTTGACAGATATATTAAATAGTCATATAATATTATTAGAAAAATAGAAATATTTTTCTTGCCCAAGATAAGACTCTTATCTTGTTATGCGAATAAGGAGCGTTCGCTTTCGGAGAATACTATATTCGTGTGTAGCCGAAATAAAACCAATCCGTGGAACATCATACAGACGTAGGGGCTGGACAGACCTGTCAGGACGGGTGCTAAACTATCCTTCTTGAAATTAGTCAAGATAGCTGGCGGACAGCGAAATAACTACACAAAATATTTAATTAATATGAAAAAAGCTATCTTATACGGATAGCTTTTTTCTTTTGATAACTCGCCAGTAAAACTGGACTTGTTACTGGACTTCGAACGAAAATTCCACGTTTTTAATTGAGAAACGACATACAAATTAAAAGGAAATAAATACGATGTCTACATGCGCAAGATATACTCAAAGAGTATTGCCAGACAATTTGCTTATACGTAAATTACAAGACGCTGCTAATGCATATGCACAATACGCAGATAAAGATATTTTAATCATATATTCAGAAAATAAGAATGGCCCGTTTTTATCGTATGAATTTTATGCAGGTAAAGAAAATTTTCAGCATCTTGCCGGCGTTAAATCTCCAAAGGGGGCTGTGTGGTTTTTTAATAAGTGTCTGGATTTAGACAACCCAATAGAAAGATGTGATATTGTTCCAAAAGCAGATATTAAGACGACTTCTTCAAAAATAAGCGTATTGCCTGAAGCAGTTGATTTAACAAAAGCTAAAGCATACAAGATTGGAGAAAACGACTTGAAAGCCATGCATTGTGATTTCGATATGGCTATTGGCAATATTAATCATGTTATAGGTATTGATAAGAGGAATCATCATTTGCCAGTTCCAATAACGGTAATGAATAAGAGCATTTACGAATTTTCGTCACATTGCTTTAAAATATTTCTTATTATGACAAAAGAGAAAAAGTCTGCAAAATATACAGATATATATTACGAAATTACACCAAACATAATCCAAAAAGCAAATCTGAATATTTTTAATATACAAACATAGAACTATTACACTACATATGATTTGTTCTCGCGAAACGCAGTTTCGCAATGCCGGTCAAGGGCGGCTCGCCCTTGCTGGGTTGAAAGGTTGCTGCGTGCCAGTGACAACTCGCCGGAGTCTTCCGGACTCGTTGCCAAATGTACATTGGCACGCGTTTAGCAACGGTTCACAGCATCCGGTGGATGCTGGTTTTGAACCGACCGAAGCGGAGCGAAGACGGAGCGGAAGCGGAGACCAGCGCCCCGCATAATCTCCGCATACCATACAGCCCGTAACATCTTCCCGGCAGAAGGAGACCTTGATGAACAATATATTATCAGAAAAAGAATACCAAAAATATATACTAAAAAAACTTGCTGCCAGTGGCTACGAAGTCCAGCCGGCAGACCACTACAACAGGCTTTTTGCCGTCAGCCGCCCGGAATTGATGCGGTTCCTGGAAACCACACAGCCGGATGAGATGGAAAGCCTTAAAAAAATATATAAAGAAAAGACAGAAGAGGTGATAGTGTCGGCTATCAATGCGGAAGAGACAAAGAAACGCGGCAGCAGACTTGACGTCCTGAAACACGGCGTGGAGATTGCCAATGTACCGCTGAAACTGATGTATGCAAAGCCGGCTACAACGTATAATAAAGAACTCAATAAGCTGTATCACGAAAATATTTTCTCCGTGTCAGAAGAAGTGTGGGCATCAGACGAAGAAAGGATTGACCTGGTCGTGTTCCTGAATGGCCTGGCGATTATGGCGTTTGAACTAAAATGCAACGCAGCCGGCCAAAACTACGAGAACGCGATTCTGCAGTATAGAACAGAGCGAAACCCGAAGACAAGGCTCTTTAGATTCAAAGCCGGAGTCCTGGTGTCTTTCGCGATGGACTTGGAAGAAGTGTA
>ERZ857922.3550-NODE-3550-length-13260-cov-4.962969_pt1 | contig 13260 bp, 7 predicted proteins | sample MGYA00519579_ERZ857922 | MGnify/ENA primary metagenome ERZ857922 (study PRJEB31778, sample SAMEA3449375) | human gut metagenome | biome: human gut; feature: human-associated habitat; material: faeces | place: United Kingdom | collected 2010/2012 ... | reverse complement strand
TACGACATACAGAGGCGGAAGAATGGATATCGCTCGATTTGGGCGATGAAAATCCGTACATCACACTGCAGGCGTTCGACGTATCCGAACCGAGTGCTCGAAACGTCACGTTTTCCCAGGCACTGACATTGCCTGTTACGGAAACGAACATTCGGGCTATGCAGTATTTCAACGGCATTAACGGACGATACGGGGATATATCGACGCACGCGTGGCCCTGCCTGCTCCTTTGCGACGGGCAGAAATTCACCGAGGAGGATATGCTGCTGTACGTCGATTCCATGACCAGCGGGGAGATAAACTGCCAAATCATAGGTGCAAACAAAGACTTGTTCGTATCTCTGGACGATACGCCTATGTCGGCAAACATATTGCTCCGTCCGCTCAATATCTCGCAAATCGTATCGAATACAACGGTTACAGTAGACGGTATTCCCGTGCCTGTGCGGTATTTGCTCATGCAGACGGACGCAGATGCGGATGGTTATCCCTCCGATGTAAACCGTATCACGTTAGACAGCTGGCAAATTTTTCCTGCCTTACGTTTGTATGAAGTTATGCGTGTGGTAATGTCGTCCCGCGGTTGGTCGGTCATTTCTCCGGTGACAACTGCATTACAGGAATATTATATTCCATGTACTAATCTTCATGCATCTAGTCCGTTTGAATATATGCTGAATGCCCAAATAACGGATAGCTATTCATTGACAGCCGGCGCTGTCCGTTCTAAAGTTATCGAGGGCTGGAGTATCGAAGAAAATCCGGCGGGTACAGGGCGTAGCCGAACATTATCCGAGAGTGGAACAGACACGGTGATGGAATATCAGGCGCTTGATACACAAATATGCGCTGTATCTGTCGTAGTCTCTTGTAATGCTCCATTCGGAACTGACCGTAACAGAGCCCATATAGCTGTCCATTGTGCACTCGAGGATGCTGCAGGAGAGGAGATAAACAACCGCATACTGGAGGGATACGGTACGGGAGATTATTTGCCAAATACGAATATTGACGAACAAACGGGAATAGCAAGAGTTATATTGTCTCGAAATGCATTTACCGTAAGGCGGGGCGAACGTCTTACGTGCAAGATTACCGTATCAGACCAGTCGCCCTCCGGGAGCGGCTATATATTCCAGGGACAAATCAGCGCGGTTGGAAAAGTGACGTTTACCGCACCAGTGGAGAATACGCAAGATTATGGAGACTATACACTCAGTGCCGTAGCTAATTTATTCGATTGCATGAACTTCGACACGCAGGGCGATTTTGTGCGTGCTGTAATACAGACTTTTGCCCTTTTCCCCGTATTCGATTATCGCACCAAGACCGTAACCTTTGAAACTTTCCAAACCGTCATTGACAACAAGAATGCAGGTAATGTAATGGACTGGTCGGACAAACTGTTACAGGACGATGAACTCGAATTTAGCTATCAGCCCGACAATTTCGCCAAAATCAACGAAATCAATTTTAAGAAAGAAAATGATTACCAAACCGGCTGGACATTCAGAATGCATTCTGCATCCTTAGAACAGGGGCCGGAGGAGTATATGGAAATACCGTTTGCCAGCGCGAAAAACATCACCGCATGGAATTTGCCCTTACCTGTTATCAATGTACCTCTTTTTACCGTGGACGATAGCGGAAACCTAAAATACGAGAAAACAGATACACCTTACCTTGTCACTCCACGGTCGCATTTATCCTTTGTGTCAGTAGGTCAAGGCCTTACACAAGCCTCAAAGACACTATATCTTGCACAGTTTCAGTACGGAGGCGTCAAACAAAACTTTGATGCCTTAACAAATGCAATTGCTTTTCCAACTGTTTTACGGGCTTCTTTCGATTTGTCGCTGCTCGATATATACATGATAGATTTTATGAAACCTGTTTGGTTAGAACAGTTTAGCGCATACTTCTATCTGCTGAAAGTCGAGAATTACTCCGGAGAGATTGTTACCTGTGAAATGATTAAAATATAAGCCGTCTTTATCCAATATTTTAAAAACACTCGGATTGTTTTCAACATAAGAACACCCTCGAAATTGAGGGTGTTCTTGCTGTGGGATAGGTTTTGTTCATCATAGCTATAACACCGCAACCGCTTTGCGTATCTGTTCCAGCACCGCCAAAAGGCCAGTATCACGGCGGGCGGTCTGCATATTATAGGCAGATTGCATATTGAGCCAAATATAAGCCGGAATACCTGTTGCCGCCTCGATTTTCAACGCATATTCAGTTGTTACAGGCCGTTTTCCGTTCAATACCTCGTTGAGTACGGTATGAGACACCCCGATAATTTCGGCGAATTTCTTTTGAGATATTCCCCGCGCCTGTAATTCGTCTTTAATCATTTCGCCCGGATGAATCGGGGTTGCCGGTATCAACTCGTGCGGGGCGTAAATCCTTTTCGTTGTTTCCATATCGCTACTGCTTGTAATGATTGCTAATATCCAACAATCGGCATATGGTTATTATCTGTTCGTTCATTACCTCCCTTACGGTAAATTCAAGCCGGTATTTGCGGTTGATACGAACCGATGACATACCGGACTTGTCGCCCTGCAAAGCCTCGTAATTTAGGGCATTATTGCGGAATAAGTCCGTAACGCAGTTTGCCTAAATAAGCGCAAATACCGCCTTTTGATAACACCGTATTACTTCGGGTTGGTATCGGTGCTTTTTATCGCCCGTGCGTCCCTGCTCGAACAGCTCCCGCAAATACTCCTTATCGAACTCTATAAACATTATGCCGTATTGTTCTCAATCGCAAATATAATGCTTTATTCTGAAAAATTCGATATTTTGCGAATTTATCTTTATGAAATAACAAACCACCTCAACGAGCAGCGGCCGGACGTAGGTCGTTATTCTGCCTTTATAGTTATCGACTTGCCGCAATGCGGGCACGTTATTATCCCCTCTTTCGGGGCGGCGAACAATTCAGCGGGGGCAATATTGAGCGCATCGGCCAACCTTTCGAGCGTATCGAATGACGGTTTTTGTTTGCCGGTAACAATACCGGAAAGCGACACGCGAGACACCCCAACACGTTCGGCTAAATCATTCAGGGTAATACCCCTCGACTTGCAAATCTCCTTAATTCGTAATTGCATCATAATAGTAAAGCAATAGTTTACACGCACAAAGATAAGTAGAATAAATCACCACCTAACATATTCGGCAAAAAAAATATTACTTCCTTACATTTTTAGCGAAAACAATTTGCATGAATGAAAAATAATGCTTTACTTTGCATCTAGAAAAGCAAACCAACGCCTTACAAATTATGACAACCTCAACGCATATCGAGTTACAGCAGATAGCCAAACAGGCCGCCGCATACATTACCCGCCTCAATGGTGAATCCGACACGTTCCAAATCGACGGCGCCACCCTTTCCGCTGTGATTGCATACGAGGCCGAAACGGGCGAGGATAAGGGTGACTACTGGACGGCTCCGAGCTGGTGGATAGAGCGGGAAACGGTAAGCGTTGAGGGTGTATATGACGAGAACGGCAATAACGACACGGAGGCCGCCGAATGGCTCGCAAAGCAACTGAATTAAACAACCGGGGGGTGGCGATTGAGGCCGTCCCTGCAAATAGGAAATAAAGATGAAAAAACATGACTTATCGATGATTATGCGCCGGGCGTGGGTAATTGCCCGGACAACAGGCAAGGCGTTCGCCGTTGCTCTTGCGAACCCAGACGCCCTCCGAGGTGTCGACGAGCTGGAAGGTGAGGCTTACCGGTTCCGAATCCTTCGAGTCGGGCAGTTGTCCGACGGCGTACATCGTGAAGCGGATCGGCTCTTCGGCGCTGAGACCCTTCTGCGTGACGGAGAGCACGTCGGCGCCGACCTCGGTGAACGATGCGGCTTCGCCGAACTTGTAGGCATAGCCCGCAGCGCCCTTGACGGCCGGCCACGAGACGACGACGCTGCCGGTCTCGTCGCCCTTGACGTAGGTGGGCGCGGGTTGCGGAAGCGTGGGATCGATCTCGAAGTCGATCGTCCGCTCGGCCGAATCGGTCGTGTGGTCGAGATCGCCGACGGCTTTGAGTCGGAAGGTGTGGCCGCCCTCCGCAAGTGCCGTAAGCGTTACGGTGGTCGTGGCTGCGTCGACCGAAGTATAGTCCGCGGCGCCGTCCAGTGCATAGGCGTAGCCGGCGGTCTTCGCGACGGCGTCCCACGTGACGGTCGCCGTCGCCAGTTCGGTGGTGACTTTCAGTTTCGGGCTGGCCAGTTCGATGACTCCCCATCCGTCGTCATCGCTGGAAGAACATCCCCCTCCTGCCAGAAATGCCGCGGCGAGGAGCGTAAGAAACAGATACTTTTTCATAGGTGTGTAGGTTTCGTCGGTTTGAATGTTAGAAATCGGCATGGAAATCGCCGGGGTGCTCCGCCGGATCGGTGAAGACCGTCTGTTCGTACTTGTTGCCGAAGCGGTCGATCGCCTCGACGCGCACGGCCGCAGCGGGGTTTTTGAGCGTGTAGTGGAACATGTGGTCGGACGACTTGCGGTAGCTGTCCGTGTTGTTCAGCAACCCGATATGGTAGGCTACGGTCCATGCGTCGATGTCGGAGTTGCGTGTCATCTGGCCGCTCAGTACGTCGTTTTCGTAGACGTTGACCGTCCACGAAGGATCCCAGTTCCAGATGTTGGCTACGATCTGGTCGGCGCCCGTCTGTTTGAAACGGTATTTGGCACCGCCGACGAAGGTGTCGGAGGCGCGGTAGAGGCGGATCTGGAACTGTTCGTCGTGACGAACCGAACGGTAGGCCCACTCCTCCATGCGGTTGCCGTCGATCCGGTAGAGGCCGAATCCGATGGGCGTACCCTCGGTGCAGACGGTCGAACGCCACCATGCGCCGCATGTGGTGCCCGTGACATGCTCGAAGATCTCCTTGCCGTTCTTTCGGTGGATGTAGTTGATGTTCGAGTGGGTGTGGGCCGACATGATCGCCGCATATTCGTACTGCGACAGCAGATCCAGCACCTCGTCGTAGTATTTGTCCGCATCGGCGTGCGCGCTGTTCGTGCCCCAGCCGCCGCGGAACGGAATATGTACGCAGAGGATCACCATCTTGTCCTTCGGCACGAAACTCAGATCCTGTTTGAGCCATTCGTACTGTGCGGCGGTGAATCCGCCTTCGTAGTCGGCGCTGGCCTTGCAGCTGTGGATGACGTTGTCCATCGAGACCACGTGTACGTCGCCGCGGTTGAACGAGTAGTCGACCGGCCCGAAATAACTCTCGTATTTCGCCCGTGCCGCCTTTTCGTCGGCCGTCGGGAATTCGTGGTCGTGGTTTCCGATCGTGGCGAAGACGGGCACTCCCGTCTGCTCCGGTTGCAGGGCGACGACCATGTTGGTGAACAGCGTCCATTTGTTGTTGACGTGGTCGCCCAGCGTGATGCCGTAGCAGGGAACGCCGGCCGAGGCCGCGTATTCGCGGATCTCTTTTCCGGCCTCCTCCTTGAAACGCACGGCATGCGACGCCTCGTTGATCTGGGGATCGCCGATGCAGATCAGGTCGAACCGCTTTTCGGGTGCGGCGAGCGCTTCGAGCGTGAAGTCGTAGCGCGCCGTTCCGGCTTGGAGCCGGGCGAAGAAGCGGGGGAGTTTGTAGGTCTTGTCGACGCTCACCTTGTAAGCCGACGGCAGCGAATAGAAGACGAAGCCCGCGTCGGCGTTGCGCGTGAGTGCGTAACGCCCTTCGGCGTCGGTGGCCGTACAGGAGTATCCGTCGCTTACGACCACCCCTTCGACGGGATTGCCGTTCGTATCCTTGATGTAGCCGTAGGTGTCGCCGTCGGCGGGCGTTTCGGTATTGCCGTCGTCGCCGTTGCCGTTCGATTCGTTTCCGCCCTCGTTGTCCGAGCAGGCGGCGAAAGCGGCGAGCAGCAGCACGAGCAATGCGCGGTTCAGGTATTTCAGTATCGAAGTCATATCAGCATGTTTGAATCGGTTATTCCGCTGCGAAACCCGCGTAGCCGGGGTTTTGCGTGATCTGCGGCAGGGCGATGCGCTCGCTTTCGGGAATCGGCCACAGGTAGTCCTTCATCGGGTCGAAGGCCATGTCGATGAATTTGCGCAGGTTGATCTTCTTTCCGTCGAAGGTGTCGCCCTTGTAGGTCACGTGCCAGTTTTCGTCGATCGTAGGAATGGCGTTCGACATCGAACCGTCCGATGCCGGAGCGTAGAGCGTTCCCGAAATCACCTCTTCGGCAATGCCCCAGCGTCGGATGTCGAACCAGCGGAATCCTTCGTTGCACAACTCGACCATGCGCTCGTAACGCAGTGCCGAACGCAGCCCGTTGCGGTCCGATACCGTCAGTACGGGCATGTGGGCGCGGCCGCGGATGGTCTCGATGTCGGCTTTGGCGACGCCCAGATCGCCGCCCGCCCATTCGATGTTGGCCTCGGCGCGGATCAGGTACAATTCGGCCAGACGCATGAGCGGATAGCTCAGCGTGCAGACCGACTTGGTGCCGAATCCGTTGTTGGTCCTGTACTCCTCGATGTCGAGGTATTTGCGCCACAGATAGCCGCAGGGGCCCTTCGATCCGTTGGCGCCGTACTCCGACTTGGTGCCGTAGGCCTCCGAATTGGCCACCAGCACACCCTCCTCCTTGTCGTTGTAGTTCATGATCTTCTGAACCGAGGGGTTGGTTTCGAACTGCATACCCAGCACGCGCGAACCCGGCCGCACGCAGAAGAGGTCGAGACGGGGATCGCGGTTTTTCCAGGGCTCCTTGTAGTCGAACAGCGGCGATTCGGCGATCGATTTGCCGTCGGTGCACTGGATCGCGTCGATGAACATCTGCGTGGGGCTGAAATAAGAGCAGCCTCCGGCGATACGCGGTGCGGCGTAGTATCCGGCGTTGTGCTGGTTGCCCGATATCATGGCGTTGTACTGCAAGGCCCAGATCCATTCGTCGCTGTTGGCGTGGCCGCTCAGGCCGAAGAGGTTCGTCGCACTGGGTTCGCCCTTGGTGTAGTCTTCGCCGCAGAAGCGCGTATCGTAGGGTTCGAGGGCGTAGCCGGCATCCTTGGCCAGCGTGAGCGCCTTGTCGGCGTATTTGGCGGCCTCTTCGAAGAATCCCCAATTCAGGCAGATGCGGGCTTTGAGTCCGTAGGCGCCCACGCGGCCCAGACGGGTCGAACCGTAGGTCGCCTTGTTGTGCCGCAGCGGCAGGAAGTCGAGCATCTCGTCTTTGAGATCCTCGTTGAGAATCTTGTCGATGACTTCGGCGCGCGGCGTGCGGGTGTAGCTGTCGCCCAGCCCCAGCACGTGATCGATGTAGGGAATGTCGCCGTAGAGCTGGCAGCCCCATTCGTAGACGTAGGCGCGCGTGAGCAGCAGTTCGGCCTTGTACATGTTGTACTCCTGTTCGCTCATCAGATCGCGCACCTTGTCAATGCCGTCGAGCACGAGGTTGGCGCGGGCCGCGGTCTTGTAGATGTTGTTGTAGACCTTTTCGACCCATGCGTTGTCGGTGGGAAGTTTCGACTGCTGCTGGTAGTTGTAGTTAGCGGCGTTGAGACGCGATGCGCCGATGTCGCTGGCGTTGTCCTGGATGCCGGGGAAGGGCGTCGAGGAGGCGTCGATCAGCGTCAGACCCTTGTAGGCGGCGAATACGCCCGCCTCCACCTCCGCTTTGGATGCGGGGAAGGTCAATGCGTTCGGGCCGTTGAGATAGCTCTTGTCGAGCGAGCAGCCTGCGGCGAGGAGTCCGCACAGCGCTGCACCTAATATGATCTTTTTCATGGTTGGTTTCCACATTAGAATTTGAGATCGAGTCCGATCGTGACGAGTTTTACCTGGGGATAGTTGTTCGCCGAACCGAGTTTGACGAGGTCGAAATCGCCGCTGGCGTCGCCGTCGTAACCCACTTCGGGATCGTAACCGTCCCAGAAATTGGTAGCCGTGAAGAGGTTCTGCGCGTTGACGTAGACGTAGGCCGATTTGAGTCCGATCTTGCGCATCCAGCTTTTGGGCAGGTCGTAGCCGAGCTGGATGTTTTTCAGACGCAGGTAGGCGGCGCTCTTCATCCAGAACGACGAGTCGTACCAGTTGTTCTTGTTGGCGCTCGTCAGACGGGGCGTCACGCCGCCGGGATTCGCGGCGCAGGCGAAGTCGATGTGCTCCTTGCGGAACGTACCGCCCTGGTTGCTCGGCATGACGTAGTAGGTGTTCAGATAACCGTCCGTCTTGCCGACGCCCTGGAACAGCATGCTCAGGCGAAGCCCCTTCCAGCCGAAGTCGAGATTGAGACTGTACGTGTAGCGGGGGATCGTGCTGCCGACGATGGTCTTGTCGTTTTCGTCGATCGTGTTGCTGCCGTCGATGTCGGCATAACGGATGTCGCCGATCTGAACCGTCTCCTTGAATTGCGGGCAGTTGGCGTTAACCCAGTCGGCCTCCTCCTGCGTGCGGATGATACCGAGGCTTTCGAGGGCGTAGATGCTGCCGATCGAATAGCCCTCCTGATTGCGCAGTACGCCGCTGGTCGAGGTTTTGCCGCGCATGTCGACGATCTCGTTCTTGACGTCCGAGACGTTGGCCTGTACGCCGAAGGTGAAGTCGCGCCAGCGGTTGTTGTACCCGATGCTGAGTTCCCAGCCGGTGTTGCGTACCTTGCCGGCGTTCTGGTAGGGGGCGTTCAGACCCACGCCGGCCGGAATGTCGAGTTTCATCAGGATGTCGTCGGTGTTCTTGCGGTACCAGTCGGCCGTGATGTTGAGTTTCGAGAAGAGCGTGACGTCGACGCCCACGTCGAGCATCGTCGTGGTCTCCCACTTGATGTCGGGGTTGGCCAGCGTGTTGAGCGTTACGAGCGACGCCGGCGTGCCGTTCATCGAAATATGCCCCAGCGCGAGGTTCGGCGTGGTGGGATAGTAGCTGGCCGCATCGCCGCCGGCGAGGTTCTGGTTACCCAGCGTTCCGTAGGATGCACGGATTTTCAACCCGTCGAGGATGTGCTTGGCGTTCTCCATGAACGGCTCCTCCGAGATGCGCCAGGCGCCCGATACCGATGGGAAGTAGCCCCAGCGGTTGGATTTGCTGAAACGCGACGAACCGTCGATACGCAGGTTGGCTTCGAGCAGGTAGCGCTCCTTGAAGTTGTAGTTCAGACGGCCGAAGTAGGATTGGATGGCCCATTCGTAGCGGTGGCCGCTATTATCCATGTTCTCGATCTCGCCCACGTCGATCTGATCGTAGTCGGGGTAGTTGAAGACCTGGCGGTAGGCCGAAAGGTACTTGTAGTCGTAGGTGTTGCGTTCGGCGCCGAGGATGAGTTTCAGGTCATGGCCGCTGAAATTCTTCTTGAAGGTCATCAGGAAGTTGTAGTTGCCGTAGAAGGCGCGCGATCCCGATTCGGTGAGCGTGGCGTAGGGAGTGGAGGTGAGCGTGGCCGTACCCTCCATGTCCTGATAGGTCGTGACGGGCTTCTTCCAGTTGTGTTTGTTGGTGGTCGCGTAGCGCGGTGCCAGCATTCCTTGCAGCGAGAGCCATTCGACCGGTTCGTAGGTCAGCGTGATCGCCCCCGACAGACGCAGTGTATTGTTCTTGTTCTGGCCGCCTTCGAGCATCAGCGCTACGGGGTTGTTGCCTTGCAGGCCCAGGCCGTTGTAGAGTCCCGTCGAGAACTGGTTGGGGATGTCGGCCGAACGGGTGTTCATGTAGTTGAAGATCGTTCCCTGGTAGGGCGACGAGCGGCGGTCGCCGTTCGAGAACGAGAGATCGAGTTTCATCGACAGCTTGTCGTTGAACTTGACGTCGGCGTTGTTGCGGAACGTGTAGCGCTGGAAATCGGTAGTCTCGATGATACCGTTCTGATCGACATAGCCCAGCGTGGTGAGCATCCGCACGCGTTCGCTGCCGATGCCGAGCGAAACGGTGTGGCTGTGCGAGAGGCCCGAGCCGGTGAGGACGGCATCCTGCCAGTCGGTATTGGGATAGAGGTCGGGATCCTTGCCCATGTTCTTGCGGTAAAGCGCCATCGACTCGTCGTCGTAGGTCGGGGCGTTGCCGTCTTGCAGGTTCATGGCGTTGGTCAGCTCGCGGTATTCGAGTGCGTTGACCGTTTCGGGCAGGTCGGTAGGCGACTGCCAGCCGACGGTTCCCTTGTAGGTGACGGTGAAGCGTTCGGTCGAGCTGCGTTTGGTCGTCACCAGAATGACGCCGTTGGCCGCGCGCGAACCGTAGATCGACGACGACGCTGCGTCTTTGAGGATGGAGATGGATTCGATGAGTACGGGATCGACGCTGTCCAGACTGCCCTCGATCCCGTCGATGAGCACCAGCGGGGCGGTCGAGCTGCCGCCGAACGAATTGATACCGCGGATGCGGATAGCACCACCGTCGGCACCCGGGGCGCCCGACGGCGTGGTGACGGTCACGCCCGGAGCCATACCCTGCAAGGCGACCGATGCCGAAACGACCGGACGCTTTTCGAAGGTCGAGGCATCGATCGTCGATACCGAACCCGTGACGTTGACTTTTTTCTGGGTGCCGTAACCGACGACGACGACATCGTCGATCTGTTCGCTGTCGCTTTGAAGAGCGATCTCGTAAAAGGTTTTCGAGGTGACCTCTACGGTCGCTTCCCGATACCCGATGTAGGAAACCGCCAGTTGTTGGCCTTGGGAGGCGTTTACGGTAAATTTACCTTCGGTGTTGGTCGTAGTTCCCCCCCCCTCGGGCCGGGCATTCTGCATGACGATTACGGTCGCTCCGACCAGCGGCGCCCCTTCCGCATCGGTGACGATTCCGTTCACGGCGGTCTTTTGGGCGAATGCGACTACACTGAATGCAGAGAGACCGACTGCCAGCAGCAGTCTCGTTAACGGGTGTAGCAGTTTTTTCATTGGTGTAAGGTTAAATGGTAAGTGTTTAAGTTGGATTTCTTTCGTCCGTTTCTCGCCATGGCACGGCTCGCGCAAGCGCGGCTCTGCTCATTTGGCTTAGCGAAAACGTTGAATTTCTTTCGTCCATTTCTCGCCTCGGCAATTCGAGCAGGCTCGATTGCACTCGGCTTAACGAAATGGTTCGTTTTCAACAGTCGTTTTCTCGCCATGGCAAAGCTCGCGCAAGCGCGGCTCTGCCCATTTGGCTTAGCGAAAACGTTGGGTTGTCGTTCGAACAAGTGGGTCGAGAAGCGATCCGGCGGGGCTGCCCGACCCTCGGATCAGAGATTCATGCGGTGGTTCATTCGTCGGGTTTCGTTTTTTTGAAAGTTTTAGGTTTGGTTGTCTACGGCCGTTTTTCCGCCTCGGCATAGCCCGAATTTCACTTGGTTTTGCGTTCGGCTTAACGAAAACGTCGTTAATGTTAACAAAAATAAATAAAGAATTTGTTTGTTGCAACACTTATCGAAAGAAAAAGAGCATTTTCTATCTTTTTCGGAGTCGGGTATTTGGTTTCGATCGGAAACGGAATTCGTCCGGAGCGGCATGAGCCGTGGCGGGAAATGCGGAAGAATGAATAATGAAATCAGGGTTGCGAGCAGCCGGAAAGAACACGGGCGGCGAGGTGTCGCCTCGCCGCCCGCTTTGCCGCCGTCGGACAGACGGATTACAGCGCCAGCTCGATCTGCGGATGGTCCTGTTCGGAGTACCACATGTTCTCGACGGTCAGGCGCAGCGGCCTGTTCTGCGCAACGGTGGTCGTGACGGTCGAGAAGGGGTTGAGGATAAACGGATTCTGGCCCGGAAGCCGCAGAACGTACTGCACCGAGCTGTTGTTCGTCAGGCTCACCGTGCGGCGTCCCTTCGCATCGGTGTGGAGCACGCTCGTGCGCACCGATGCCGTGAAGAGGTCTTTCAGCAGTTGTTCGTCGCCGGCGATCGTACCGAACGAGTAGGCCAGCGTGCGGCGCGCCTCGATGGCTTCGCGCAGCGCTTCGAGCGTGTTCTCCTTGGCGAAGATCAGCGTCATGTTGCGGCGGTGTCCCTGTGCGCGATAGGTTTCGGTCGCCGAGTCGTGGATGTCGGTGTTGGCCGAGACGAAGAGGTTTTTGGCGTGCGCCCGCGAAATGGCCTTGAGGTAGAACTCGCCGCCGTTCATGATTTCGATGCCGTCGATCAGCCCTTCGCCGTAGGCCGCGACCTCGAATTCGGGGTGTTCGAGGCTTTTGCGGCGCCAGCCCGGGTGGTTGTGCATCACCAGCGCTCCCTGCGCCTTGGCGTTGCGCAACGATTGCAGGGCGTCGGCGGCGTAGATCGCATTGTTGTCGGTGGTGAAAAGCGCGTTGTAGTGACCGTAGGCGACCGGTTCGCGGGTGATTTCCGCGCCCGGAATGATCGTGATGCCGTACTTCGCGGCCGTCTCCTGCGCCAGCTTTACCGGGAAGTTCAGGTCGGACCGGATTCCCTGCTCGTCGGCCGGTTTGGCGATGATGTTGTAATTGACAGGTTCGGTGCCTTCCGGAACGTAACCTTTGAGGAAGTTGAGCATCTTGCCCTCGTGGCGGCGGTACTCCACGTGTTCGGTGATGGCCAGCACGTCCAGACCGTCGTACCACGCTTCGCGGACGCGGAATTCGGGCGTGCAGTCGCCGTCCGAGTAGATCGAATGGGTGTGCAGGTCGGCCTTGTAGACGGTGTAGCCGCCCACTTCGGGCAGTACGAACTCGACGCGCTGCGGGGCGATGCGCAGCGAGTGGCGCGTGATGTCGGGATTGGCGGAGTCGGTGTAGTAGTGTTGTCCGGTCGCGGTGAACGTCGCCGTCAGGGCAGCGCAGAAGAAGAGAAGTTTTTTCATGGCATAGTAGTTATGGGTTGTTCTTTGCAAAGATAAGAAAAAATTCGAAACGATCCGGATTCCGGATCGTTTCGAATGGGAATGAGAAAGGTCTCTCTGCGATTTCCGTCTTTTCGTCCCCTTTCCGCAGGGCGGCGGTTCATCGCCGTGTACGGCGGCTCCGGCCGGCGGCGGGTCGCGGACCGGGGCGAATCGTTGGAACCATTTCGTTAAGCCGAGTGCAGAGCCGAACGCAGTTCGGGCTATGGCGAGGCGAGAAATGGAAGAAAGAAGTTCAACCATTTCGTTAAGCCGAGTGCAGAGCCGAACGCAGTTCGGGCTATGGCGAGGCGAGAAATGGAAGAAAGAAGTTCAACCATTTCGTTAAGCCGAGTGCAGAGCCGAACGCAGTTCGGGCTATGGCGAGGCGAGAAATGGAAGAAAGAAGTTCAACCATTTCGTTAAGCCGAGTGCAGAGCCGAACGCAGTTCGGGCTATGGCGAGGC
>ERZ857922.3544-NODE-3544-length-13269-cov-15.765703_pt1 | contig 13269 bp, 10 predicted proteins | sample MGYA00519579_ERZ857922 | MGnify/ENA primary metagenome ERZ857922 (study PRJEB31778, sample SAMEA3449375) | human gut metagenome | biome: human gut; feature: human-associated habitat; material: faeces | place: United Kingdom | collected 2010/2012 ... | reverse complement strand
AAATTTAGACAATATTATCATATGAGTCCAAATGAATACAGAAAGAAGAAAACAGGGGAAATTTCTTAATTTCTACTTTCTGTATTCATACAATATTTGGAGATGATGTTGTTTTTCGTTATATTATCTGTATCAATTATGCTGACAATATACTATTTATGCATCATATTTACAATGTTCAAAAGATAAAAGTATTCTATATGCAAATGGATAGATTTATATATTTTATCTATCTGTTTGCAATTTTAATAATAACTCCTTGTATCCCGCCAGCCTTTCATATACCACCTGATTGCAACATATACCAGTTGCACGAATAATAAGAGAAAATACATATCATTTCACTAATGAATGGGCTGGAATGCCTGTAAAATTGGGAAAGTTATCCAGATATTTCGGCAAACTTGAATTTTGGCATTTCTACAAGTACCAATATGAGTGCAATCCACATAAATATGTTTTGGAATTTTTCGGCATTTGCTTTATTGCATTGTAAATATTTAAGTAATCCCCAAACCCCATTCCAATACAAATAATTCCAAATAAACCCAATCCAACAAATTGCGGAAATATCAAAAATAAAATATAGGGAATTATGCCAAGTATATAATTAGGGCACAAGCACATAAAAATAAAACGTCCTTTACTCATATCCTCTGTTCCTACCACAAACATCAACCCATGTGCCAAATCATTATACATATATACATCTTTTTTATAACATATTGCATGCAACAATTCATGTGGCAACAGAGATAATCCGCCACAAATTCCACCTATCATCATCCATATTGCATTATCAGGAATATATTCTATTCCCAGTATTAAAAATGGAATTGCTAATATACCCATTATCAAAATACATCCCCCATTTGCAATTAATGATAATTTCTTCGTATCCTCTGGTTCTTTAAACGGGGTTGCATTAGGATGATGTTCCTTGTATGGAAGACTACTCTCATCTCCATTATATTTGCCAGCATAGTGAAAAATCATATTCTTCTCCTCTCCATAAACTTCAAAGTTTCTGTTCCTTACAAATTCTGATTTACCTTTTTCATTATCATTATATCAATACCTCTCCCATATCACAAAAAAAATGTTTTTTCTACAAATCTGCAAAAACTTTTTCTACATCAACGACCTCTTCTCCATTGTCAATTCCCCTTTCATTGCAATCTTTGATTTATTGCTTCAATCCACCCACTATCATCACTTTCAAGCAACTCTAAATAGTGCCCAAAATTACTGCTTCCTGTAATTGAATCATCTACCGCTAATTTGCTAACTCTCTCACGCATATCTTTGTAATTTTCTACCGTAATATACTTCATAATCTCTTTGATTTGATCTGCCCGCCCCTTATAATTTTCTACACCGGTATACTTTTTTATCAATGGCGCATTCACTGGCTTTGCTGGTGATTTCAAATTTTCATCCGTCCAATGTTTCGATATAATCTGCATTGTACATGGATTTCCAAACATAACCACTTCATTAGCACCAGCTACACCATGAAAAGCATTTATTTTTCGCTTTATATCCTCGTACTGCTCATGCGGCTTCTTTTCAGTATCGCAGAAAATTAACACAAGTTCATCTGCTCCATTCTGGTATCGATCCTGATATCTGGCAGGAATATTTCCATTGCCACCAGCATTAACAAGGTTGATCTGATACTGTTTATTCCATACATTCAATTTATTTAAACAGTCAAGATATGCGTATTCCTCATTGCTTTCACAGATAATACAGATTTTATGATTATCTAAAAATTTAGGAAGCTTATTTATCATGGGCATCCCCCTCTCTTGCATTTCCCTTTATACTAAGTAAGGAGTTAATCAATTCCGGATCTGGCAATGCGCCAAGCGCACCCTTCCTATATTTTTCCATTATATCCGTTGTATCTCTGACGCCCTGCTGCGCTGTAAACTCAGCAAGTGAATAAACATACACTCCATCTGCGTCCTTATGAACAAACCAAATCTGTTCCTTTCTGAACATCCTTTTGCAGTCCATAAGATTAATGTCATGAACAGTAAATATCATCTGCGCATTGGTGTTCAATTCATTATTAAACATGGCTACAATCGCCCTTGTAAGTTTGAAATGAATGCTGCTGTCCAACTCATCCACAACAAGAATTCTGCCTTGTTCAAGTGCCTCAATCACATAACTTGCCATCGCCGCTATCTTCTTTGTTCCTGTGGAATCAAATATCATGCTTGGTACATGAACTCCCTTGTAGGTAGAAACCAAACGAATCTGATCCATAATCTGATCCGGAATGTCCAACACTTTCTCTTCTGGTTTTTCATCATCCTCATCCATTTTAATTTGAATTTTATCCATATCCACATACTCAAAGTTATCCATATACAAGTCTGCGTTCTTGATAAAATCCACAATTTTTTCCTGTAATTGGTTCTTATTTTTCATAAGTTCAATCGTGTGCTGCATCGGAATATTATTCATATTAATGATGTCAATTTTCTCTGCAAATCCAACCAAAATTTGTTTCATCTCGTTGATGCGTTCAAACTTTGTCGTGTCAATCACATAACACAACAAACTATTCTTAGATACAACAGGAATCATAAATTTTAAATTCTCATCGTCACACTCGTATATTTCGCCAACAGTATCTTTCTTTAACCAGCAGACTTCTTTTTCATTATTATATTGATCCTTCAATATCTCAAAAAATGATTCGTAAATATATTCTTTTTTTTCACAGTCATACTTAAAATCATAGGAAAACTTTCTTCCATCTGCTAAAAAAGTTACCCCCAGTGAACAAATCTTGTTTGAAGTGAATATATTAGGCATCACCTCATTCCCTTTATTCAAAAGCACACCTTTTATGGCTCTGATACACTTGATCAAGCAGGTTTTCCCTACATTATTCGGACCATATACTCCAGCTGTCTTGAGTATATTGAAGTTGTTTTCTTTATGGACATTCGATCCAAATTTTTTATTTCTCATATCTGCTTTCATTGAGAATACGATGTCATCCTCAAATACAAAACAGTTTTTCGCTCTAATCTCAATAATCATGGCACATTCCTCCTAGTCATTTTCCCTATTAGTAATTATTATACCATGAAATATTTTTTATGCAACATTTCTTCACAAAAAATAATTAATACTTTTTATTCGTCACCCCCCTCTGCTCCATTGACTCCATCACTCCTAATCAACACTTCCCACAAAGGTCGTGTTTTTGCCGGATTGCTCCACGGAACCCACATACTGTTTTTTTGATTTTTGTGTTGTCTTTGGCTTTGCTGTTTTCTTTGCCTTTGCTGTCACTTTAGGCTTAACTGTTTTCTTACTTTTCTTTATTACCTTTGGCTTCGTCGTTTCCTTGACTTTCTTTGTCACCTTTGGCTTCACTGTTTCTTTTGGTTGTTTGGTAACCTTCGGTTGTTCCGATATTCTGCCAGGTTCTGTTACTGCCGTTTGCTTGTTCTCCTGTACTTTGTTATCGTATGCCGTAGGCGAAACCATTGGAATATCCGTCGAAGTTTTTTCTGTTTTTTTCTTTGATTGTAACCCCGCAAATGTGACCGCCAACACCAACACACACATAGCTAATCCCCACCCAATGATCCTTTTGTATGGAGATGAATAAGTCTCTTTGTTCCCTTGCTTATCACCTGCAGTATCGAAAATAGCATATATCATTTCCTCATCTGTTTGAAAACGATCGCTTGCTTTTATTGCCATTCCTTTTTCTATTGCATCCGCCAGCCAGTCTGATATCTTGATTGTATTTATTTGCTTAAGTTTTTCAAGTTGTTCCCCCGCCATACGATCCACAGCATCAACCGGAACTTTCGCAGAAAGCATGTAATACATCGTCGCGCATAACGCATAAATATCGGTTGAAGCACTAATTTTCCCTTTCGGGCGGCATTGTTCCTCCGGCGAAAAACCGTGCTTGAAAAGTAGTGTCATACTTTTCGTCTTATCAATTTGTGTCATTCTTGCCGCACCAAAATCAATCAATACAGCCCTGCCCAACGAATCAACCATAATATTATCCGGACTGATATCTCTGTGAATCAATCCGGTTGGATGGACTTGTGCCAGTGCCTCCATCACCGGTTTCATCATGAATAAAACCATTTTCTCTGATAATGCGCCATTTTTCTTCACATATTCTTTTACCGATTGTCCCTTTATGTATTCCATAACAATATAAGATGTGTTATTTTCATCAAACACATCCCACACTGATACAATTCCCTCAAGCTTCTGAAATCTCGATAAACAACGTGCTTCCTCCTGAAATTTCATAAGGCGGTTCTGGTATTCTTCTTTACATTCTAATGAACATAATTCAACATCCGGCTTTGTTCCACGCACAACATCTCTTCTGACATAATCCACCGGGTAAAACTCTTTAATTGCAACCGGCATATCTGCGCAAAAATCCCATGCCAAATATGTAATTCCAAAACTCCCCTCACCCAAAGCAGCACCCAGTACATAGCGCTCTGCAAGATGTGTTCCCGGAAGCAGACATCGTCCTGCCGGCTTATAGTCTTTTGCCTGTTTCCGGCATAATGTACATCGGGAATTCTCATCGAGTTCACTCATACAAAAAATGCATCTTTGAATTCCATTTACTAACACGCAGTCATCATCCCCCTCACACCACCAAACTACCATCTTTTCAGATGATAGTTTTCATGGTTTGTTATGTTCTGACTTTTATCGTTTTTGAATATCGACTGTAAATCCTTTTATTTTTAACTTTTTTATAAGTCCGCACCTTAACATATAGCACTTGCTTTTTCTTCGAATACTTTACATTCAAAATCTTTTTATATTTTTTGATAGAAAAAGCCTTACCACCTATTTTGCGAAGTTTATTTTTCTTCCCCGCATAGATTTCAATATGCGTCCCTTGATATTTCTTCAAATGAATATGAATATACTTTATCTTCCCGCTGCGTTTCTTTTTTACCGATATAACAGGTGTAATCTTTAATTTACTTTTCTTTGCCTTAGCTACTTTGGATTGACTCACACCTTTATTCAATTCCGGCTTTGCGGATTGGTTTCCAGAGTTATTTGCTGTCGGTGCTATACTGCTGACCGGTGCTGATGTCTCTTTGGCATTCGGCGTTGGACTCACCGTTGGCGTTATTCCGGCACTTGCAGTTGGGCTCGCTGTTGGCGTTACTCTGGCACTTGGCGTCGGACTTATAGTTGGCGTTGATGTATCTGATGATTCGTTTCCGTGATTTTTCATGATACTCTGAATAACCGCTTCTCTATAAAAATCATACTGCGGTAAAATTTCTCCTTCTGCCGCCGTTGCCTGATACGACACCTGTTTATAACAATCCGTACATCTCTCTGCCGAAATTGTAAGTCCATTCGCATCATAAATATCATGGTTTTCGTAAGTATGTTCATGATCTTTTTCCTCCACCCATGTTACTCTCTTAGACAAATAATTGTATGTTTCAATCTCGCTCTCTGTCGTTCCCCCTGCCGGATAATAAGCTTTGACTGATGAATTATCACTGTAGAAAAATGCATTCACATGACAATTCTTTGGGAAGTAGATCTCCTGCATAAATTGAAAGCCCGGTATCGGATCTTCCCGTACAGAGTCTACTATTTTTTCACATTCCTGCGGAAGAACCATATATTGTATTTTGTTTCCATAAAAACAGGTCTGTCCAAACACATTGATTCCATTTAATATAACGCATGTTTTCAGTGATACACAATTATAAAAATATTTACAACTATAATCCAAAGAATGTATTTGAGGTAAAAATACCGCTTCCAACCGAGTACATTCTCTGAAAGCATCCGCATATAGTTCTACCTGACGATTTCCCAGAACTACCCATTTTAACTTGGTACATTTTTCAAATGCTTTGTTTGAGATCCTTTTCACATTTGGCAAAAATAAATGTGTAATACTACACTGCATAAATGAAGCCCGTTGCAGATCATAGAATTTATTTGCGTCAAATCTGACATCACCTAGATTTGTATATGCAAAACAATACGGTGCAACTGTGCTTACCTCTTCTGGAAATATAAAAGATTCTGTAGATACCGGTATTCGGTATATTGTATCCTTAGTAAGGGAATACAGTCCACCCCCCTCTACACAAAATGAATTGTTTCGAGAATCTACTTCAATATCCTCCAGACAATGCGCATCACTAAATAAATTATCATCCAGCGTTTTTACATTAGCACCGATCGAGATTTCTTTTGTACTTTCCCCCACAACATTCTTTACGGAGTCTACCCGCAACTGAGAAGTGCGCCCTTCTTCCCAATTATAAATCACATAATCCGGAATTACCAATTTATCCGGCTGCAATCCTGTCCCCGTTACCAAAACTCCCCCTGTTTTATATTGGTATTCATAGGTAAGTCCCTGGTCATCCTTGTTATTTTGATCTAATTCATAAATAACATCCTCTTCTTCCGGCTGACTCTCCCAATGATATGCATATTTTGTATCACTAAACGCATAATCATAAATATGTTTTACCGTAACCGGGACTTCATAGGTAGTCACGTTCTCCATACTATAAGGTGCTTTCATCAAAACCGTTTTCTCTTTATTAAATAACACACCATTCTCAACCGCAAGACTGGTATTATACTTTGAAACACTAATATTTTCAATTTTCTGTGTCGCTCCCGGGAAAATAGTGGATGCGTTCTGCCCCAGATACAGTTCTTGGCAGCTAGATTTGTTAAGACATGAAAAATTGAATTTCTGCAAGCTCTCCGATAATCTCAGACTCTTTATCATACTGCAATTAACAAAAAGATCATCCGCCAGTTCATTCACCTGATATAATGTTCCGTCTTTATCTACTACTGCATCCGGAATTTGTATCTGTGCATCAATATCTAAAATCCTCTGGCTTGACACTTTTGCAAAATTTGTTTTGGCGTTCAAAGTGTACTCTAATCCCTGCTCGTCATCTCCATTTTCGTCCAATTTCAAAACCGTAACTCCCGTTTCTGTTTTAGCTTCAATCTTTTTTTCTGTGTATACTATATTGGTAAAAATCGGCAGAATTATCATGATAATCAAAACCAGGGCTATCCTCTTGTTATTCCTCATTCGTTAAACTTCCCCTTTCCTCTTATCCACTAATAACAACACCATACTCTATAAGGAAATTAAACACATCTTTTTACAGTATATCACAAACATATTTACAATAGCAAGATTTTCCGTCCCAGCAATTCTTTCTTATACCATCTTTCCCATCCGATATGCTTCCTCTAATACAGACATTGTTTTCACATCAGAAGGTCCGTTTGTACCATACGCAAACAGAATACCGCCTTCCTCATTTCCACCTGCTCGAAAACATGAAATATACTCGCGGAAACTGTCAATCATTGTCTGCATATATTTTTCAAAATAGGCTCTTCTCTTCTTAAAATGATAATATGCCCCAAATCAAGAACACTTCTCAATTTGGGGCACGAATTCATTAAGTATAATTTGCTATAGTCGAATGACGTTCATCTACTATATGAAATCAAAATGTTTTTCGACACAAGCTAATGTGCCATCAACTGTACTATCCTCAGTTCTCTCTATCCAAAAGAAAGGACTGGCCTTAATTTCCTTTATACGATTTACATTAAGTTCATATAAGGTAGTATTTACAGTCTGCTTTGCTTTTTCTATATCAGTCGCTGAATTTAAGTACTGAAAAAATCCCTGATGATCTGGTCGATTACCATATTCATCAACAAGATTAGATGGGTCTTTTATGAGAAAAACAACTCTCGCTGGTTCAGAAAAAGCGAGTGCCTGAGCAACTGTAAGATGACAATCGCACAAAACTTTCTTATTTTCTGATAAACGAATCAAATCAAGAAGAACAAACTCTAACTGTTCACGAGTATTATTCAACAGCCAATTCTTATATTCTTCAACTGTTCTTCCAAAAAATTCATCTGCACTGTTAAAATACGTATTCATCGCAGGCTGAAATAATGGGTTCGACATTTTTTTGTGCTCATCGAATCTCTCATCAACATCAAATAGTTCAAATCCATACTTTTCCGCCAACGCACGTGAAACGGTTGTCTTTCCTCCACAAGGTGTTCCCGTTATAAAATAAACATTTTTTAAGTACTCTTTCATTACATTATCTTGAAATATCATTACAAAATCTCCTTTATTAAATAGTTTTTGTGTTTTGTCTATACATAAAACTATTTAACATAGTCCTATGTATTTAGATATTTCTTAAACGTAAAAACATCATCATTTCTGTCACCTCCACAATTTACGATTTGCATTTCTCTTTTCACATCTTGATTATATCAGTTCCTTTTCGGCGGCACAATAAAAAAATTGTCCTTAAGAAACAAAAGGCATCACATATGTTACCCATAGATGACTTAGCGGCATTACAAGTACCATTGCAGGTATCATATCGGCTATTGGAAATTCTTCATCCGTTTTATTCTGACCGGGAATAACCTTAGAAATAACTTTTTCCATGCCCATTCCCATTTTCTGTATAAGCTTTCCAAAGTGAATAATCAGACCGATTACAGTTCCTAAAATGATGGAAAGAATAACGGCAGGCATATTTTTCATTAATATAATTGAACTGATACCCATAGTCATTCCATAAGCACCAAGAACTTAATTAAGATTAGCCTTGAAAATACATTTCCAGATTCAATTAAACCAGAAACAAAAAAAGAGACTAGACTACTCTAATCTCTAGTGAGGCATCGGGGACTCGAACCCCGGACAACTTGATTAAAAGTCAAGTGCTCTACCACCTGAGCTAATGCCCCATAATGCCCAAAGCCGGAATCGAACCAGCGACACAAGGATTTTCAGTCCTCTGCTCTACCAACTGAGCTATCTGGGCTTAAATTGCGGGAGCAGGATTTGAACCTACGACCTTCGGGTTATGAGCCCGACGAGCTGCCTGACTGCTCTACCCCGCGACAATCAATTTTGATATCCTAGTCTCATTCGTAAAATATCAAATCATTACCCACCAAAAGAAATTTATCTTTTGGAATGGGCGGAGAAGGATTCGAACCTTCGAAAGCGTAGCTAACAGATTTACAGTCTGCCCCCTTTGGCCACTCGGGAATCCGCCCATGAAGCCGACGACCGGACTTGAACCGGTAACCTGCTGATTACAAATCAGCTGCTCTGCCAATTGAGCCACGTCGGCACGGATGGGGCCTACAGGGCTCGAACCTGTGACCCTCTGCTTGTAAGGCAGATGCTCTCCCAGCTGAGCTAAGACCCCATATACAAACTGTGAAATTTATTTCTCTCCCGCAGCTCGCTTTGCTATTATACTATCAACTGTCGCAAATTGTCAACAACTTTTTTTACTTTTTTCAAAAAATTTAGAATTATATTTTTTACTATTTATTTTGGGTCCTTATTTGCAAAAAGCGGAAAACAATTTGGCAAGTAAGGTTCTTTCCAAAATGAGAATTGGTGTTATACTGAGTCTGTAAACAAGAAGAGCAAACAAAAGCATACCGGATACCTGCAAGAAGAAAAAGAACGGACGCAGCGTATTCGTATGGTCTCATAAAAAAGAGCTCACAAACATGCCCTGAGATCATAATTGCGATCAGCTGACAATTGTTTTTCCTATTAGGAAACGTCAGTTGGCGATACGAAAAATAGAAGAGGAGAAGATGGTATGAAGATTTTAGATTCCAAATTTATGAAGGGCTTTATCAAAATGGCAGACGATGGTTTCCAGCAGGGCTGGCATGAGAGAAACGGCGGAAACTTAAGCTATCGTCTGAAAGCAGAAGAAGTAGAAATGATCCGTCCACGTCTGAATGCACCAGGCGAGTGGAAGCCTATCGGCACAGAGGTGCCGGGACTTGCAGGAGAGTTTTTCCTGGTAACCGGAAGCGGCAAATATTTCAGAAACATAGCGGTTGACCCGGAAGCCTGTCTTGCAATCATTGAACTGGATGATAAAGGCGTTAATTACAGAATCCGCTGGGGACTGGTAGAAGGCGGCCGCCCAACCAGCGAGCTTCCAACCCACCTTATGAATCATGAGGTAAAAAAGAAGCTTACAAACGGAAGGCATCGTGTTATTTATCACGCACATACAACCAACACCATCGCATTAACCTTTGTCCTTCCACTGGATGACAAGGTATTTACAAGAGAGCTGTGGGAGTCTGCAACAGAATGCCCGGTTGTTTTCCCGGATGGTGTAGGCGTTGTAGGCTGGATGGTACCAGGCGGAAGAGAAATCGCAGTAAAAACAGCGGAGCTGATGAAGAAATATGACGTTGTCATCTGGGCGCATCATGGAATGTTCTGTTCGGGAGAGGACTTTGATTTGACCTTTGGCCTTCTCCATACAGTAGAGAAGTCGGCGGAAATTCTGGTGAAGGTAATGTCCATGGCACCGCGTAAGCTTCAGACCATTACTCCTGATGATTTCCGCGCAGTAGCCAAAGACTTTCATGTTACTTTACCGGAAGAATTTCTTTATGAAAAAGAACAGTAAGTAAATTAATATAATAATGTGAGATCTGTCCGTGAGGAGAAAATTCACAGGCAGATTTTTTACTTTAGAGGAAATTAATTTTAATAAATGTTTATAAAATGTGAAAAAATTGCTTGACAATTCATTACCTGTATGCTATTTTAAATAAAAATTTAATTCAACGAACTAAACCGATGAAGCGGGAATAAAAACAATCGTGCACCCACAGAGAGTCCGGGAGGCTGAGAGCCGGGCGGTAAGGCAGTTTGTTAAATGGGCCGCTGAGGGCGCATGGAAAGGCAGAATGCGTGCAGAAGAAATGTAGACATATCTGATTGAAGCATGAAAGAAGATTCTGCAGAAGCCAAGTATTATGCGACGTAGGACATACGTCAGTTGTCAGGAATATGATGGTATTCCGTTAAGAGCACGATTTTATCGTGAAGCAAGGTGGCACCGCGGGTGAATATTCAGACCCGTCCTTGACAGATATGGAAATTCTGTCCTGGACGGGTTTTTTGTGTACTAGAAAATTACTCCGTAATGTTCCTGTTACACCTAAAAACGCTCTGCGAGGATGCGGCGCGTGCACTGTTCAGGAAATAAATCGGGAGGTGTTCTATGTATCCAACATTTGATAAGATCAGGGAAATGGCAGCAGGAGATTACAAAAGAATTCCAATCTGCAAAGAGTTATACGCAGACAGCTACACACCAGTAGAGATGATGCGGATTCTGCAAAAGGCAAGTCATCACTGCTATCTGCTGGAAAGTGCCAGCCAGAGCGAAGCGTGGGGCAGGTATTCTTTTCTGGGATATGATCCTTCCATGGAAATCACCTGTACAGACGGAATCCTGCGAATTCGAAAAACCAGTAAGACGGAAACTTTTGGCAGAAGCGGCAATGCTGCAGAAAGCAGTACAGAAGAGGTTCGACAGGTTGCCCATCCAGGCGATGCTATCCGTGAAATCATCAGTCAGTACAAAAGTCCGGTTATGGACGATATGCCCACATTTACCGGCGGTCTGGTAGGTTACTTCTCCTACGACTACATCAAATACAGTGAACCCAAGCTGGAGCTAAAAGATAAGGAACAGCAGGATTTCCGGGATCTGGATCTGATGCTGTTTAATGATGTGATCGCATTCGACCACTACCGTCAGAAGGTTCTTCTCATCACAGGTGTGATGACAGATGATCTGGAAAAGTCCTATAAACAGGCCTGTGAAAAACTGGAAGAAATGACAGAGCTGATCAAAAAGGGTGAGAAAAAAATCTTTCCTCCGATCAGGCTTAAATCTGAAATCCAGCCTCAGTTCCCTAAAGAAAAATATTGCCAGATGGTGGAAACGGCGAAGCATTATATCCACGAGGGCGATATTTTCCAGGTGGTTTTGTCAAACCCCATGAGGGCAAAAGCAGAGGGCAGCCTGTTTGATACTTACCGTGTTCTGAGAGCCACCAACCCATCCCCCTACATGTTCTATTTTTCCAGTGATGACATTGAAATCGCAGGTGCCTCCCCGGAGACACTGGTGAAATTAGATCACGGCAAGTTAAGCACTTTCCCACTGGCAGGAACAAGGCCGCGAGGAAAAACACCGGAAGAGGACAAAGCACTGGAAGCTGATCTTCTTCAGGATGAAAAAGAGCTTGCCGAGCACAACATGCTTGTAGATCTGGGAAGAAACGATATTGGAAAAATCAGTGAGCTTGGCAGCGTAAAAGTGGAAAAATATCTGACTGTGGAACGTTATTCCTGTGTCATGCACCTGGGCTCCACAGTAACAGGAACTATCAAAAAGGGCAAAGATGCCATAGACGCAGTGGATGCCATCTTACCTGCAGGAACCCTTTCAGGGGCACCGAAATTCCGTGCCTGCCAGATCATTCAGGAACTGGAACAAAGCAAGAGAGGCATTTACGGCGGTGCAATCGGATATGTGGATTTCACAGGAAATCTGGATGTGTGCATTGCAATCCGTCTGGTATATAAGAAAAAAGATGAAATCTGTATCCGGTCGGGAGCCGGAATCGTGGCAGACAGCGTACCGGAAAAAGAATTTAAAGAGTGCCAGAATAAGGCAAGAGCGGTGGTAAGGGCCATCAGCCAGGCAGAGGAGGGATTAGAATGATTTTACTGATTGATAATTACGACAGCTTTTCCTATAACCTGTATCAGCTGATCGGGTCCGTTAATCCGGATATTCAGGTGGTTCGAAATGACGAAATTTCCCTGGGAGAAATAGAGAAGCTGGTACCGGAAGCAATTGTTCTTTCCCCGGGTCCTGGAAGACCGGAGGAGGCAGGCATCTGTATTCCGGTGATCAAAGAGTTCGCTGGAAAAATCCCAATTCTGGGTGTGTGTCTGGGACATCAGAGCATCTGCGAAGCCTTTGGCGGAGTGGTTTCCTATGCAAAAGAACTGAAGCATGGGAAAAGAGATGAGATGATCCAGTGCGGTTCCAATGTCCTGTTTAAAGGACTTCCGGAAAAGTTCCCGGCAGCAAGATATCATTCCCTGGCAGCAATAGAAGAGACTCTTCCCGAAGAGCTGGTTGTGACAGCCAGAGCAGAAGATGGAGAAATCATGGCAGTGGAACATAAGGAATATCCGGTTTATGGTGTACAGTTTCATCCTGAGTCTGTTATGACTTCCGATGGAAGGAAGATGATTGAGAATTTTCTAGAGCGTGTTTGAAAAAGGCTTTCTGCAAAATCTCCCACAAAGTGGGGCGTGCA
>ERZ857922.3540-NODE-3540-length-13275-cov-4.886914_pt1 | contig 13275 bp, 6 predicted proteins | sample MGYA00519579_ERZ857922 | MGnify/ENA primary metagenome ERZ857922 (study PRJEB31778, sample SAMEA3449375) | human gut metagenome | biome: human gut; feature: human-associated habitat; material: faeces | place: United Kingdom | collected 2010/2012 ... | reverse complement strand
GATGCTGTTGCTTGCTGCGTCGAGCGTGTACGACCAGCGGGTCGAACCGTTCGAGGTGTTCAGCGCGTAGACCACCGAGGGGGTGGCCTTGTCGGCGACGATGTAGAGCGTCGTGCCGTCGGCGCTGAGCGATGCGCCCGTCTGCTGGAATCCGTCGGGCAGGTTCACGCTCCATTTCGGGGTCTTCTTCGACGATGCGGTGAGGTTCGTGCAGTCGAAGCTCGCGAGGTTCCAAGTGCCCGATCCTTCGGCGATGCCGGGAAGGTAGACGCAGTTGTCGGCATCGACACAGGGCTGGCAGCGGCCGGCCGAGAGAATCTTGTTGGGAGCGAACGTGTCGGAGGTCGGAACTGGCGACCAGACGAACGATGCGTCGGGAACCATGATGCCGTAGCCGTACTGGGCGGTGTTGGTGAAGATCACCACGCCGTTCTTGAGCGCGATCGTGCCGGAGGTGCCGCCGCCGTTGGCCGGGGTGGCCGTTGCGGTGTTCTTGCCGGTGGCCTTCTCGAATCCGCGGATCGCGCCGTTGGTGCCGCGGCTGCCGACGATGACCATGCTCGGACTGATGCAGGGCGTCGAGAAGGCGATGCGCGCCGCCGGGGCGTAGGCCGTCGTGTTCTTCCAGAGCACCGAACCCGTCGCGCCGTCGAACGCATAGACGAGCGATGCCGACGAGGAGCCGCCGTAACCGTGCGCCACCCAGTAAACCGTGCCGTCGGTGTCCACCGAAGGATAGGAGATTTCGCTCTTGAGGTATACGCCGTCTTTTGCCATGGCGTCGTATTCCCATACCTTGGCGCCGTCGGTGTTGAGCGCGACCATTTTGCCGTCGCCCGATACCGAATAGATATAGCCCATGTCGCTCGCTGCCACGACGCTCGCCGTGCAGAGCGCATCGGCGGAGGCTACCGCAGTGGACCAGAGCAGCGTGAAGGCGTTGACGTCGCCTGCGCGGACGTTGATGGCCTTGGAGGTGCTGTTCGAGCCGCCGCGGTCGTCGGTCACGGTCAGCTGGACGTTGAACATGCCCATTTGTTCGAACGTGTAGGTCGCGTTGATGTCCGTCGAGGTCGTGCCGTCGGGGAAGAGCCATTCGCGCGATACGATTTCGCCGTCGGAATCGGTCGATTTGTCCGTAAAGGTCACGGTCGTGCCGATGCTGATCATCTGGGGCGAGTAGCTGAAGTCGGCCGTCGGCAGCACGTTGTCCGCAAGGACGGTGATCGTTCTGGTCGTCGTGGCGCGGTTGCCGTCGGCGCCCCATGCCGTGAGGGTGACCGTGTAGTCGCCCGGACGGTTGTAGACGATCGGGTCGGGAGCGGCCTCCTCGGACCAGTTGCCCTCTCCGGCGAAGCCGAAGTGCCAGAAGTATTCGGAAACGGTCGTCCCTTCCGCCGTGGTCGTATTGGTGAAGGTGACCGGAGTGATGCCCGCGATGATCTCCTCCCCGCCGGACGTGAAGCCGGGGGTGATGACCGAGTTGTAGGCCTTGTCCATCTCGCTGCTGTCCGAACATGCGACCGATGCGGAGAGCAACACGATACTCAGATATGATAGTATTCTTTTCATTGAAATTGATTTTTTGAAATTTTAAGGTTTAGCGTTTCCCTTTGCCTCTCAGGTATTCGTCCATCAGGGCGGGGTAGTCGCACTGAATCATGCGCAGGCCCGCGGCGACGAAGCCGTCCATTGTGACGGTGTTGCCGTTGCGGAAGGCCGCGCCCTCGTCGTCGAGCAGGTTCGAGACCGAAAGCCCTTTGGCATTGAGCGACGAAATCCATGCGTTGTTGACATAGCCCGTCGAGGTCTGGATCATGTAGACGGGGGCGAATGCCGACATGGCGGCCAGCGCCGAGGCGTTGTTGGCGTGCGGGGCGATGATTCCCGGCTGCTCCTGACGGGCCAGCCAAGCGGCTCTGTCGCTGTTGGTTCCGACATAGAACTGCACCCGGTCCAGACAGCCGCAGCGTTTGACGACCTCGTAGACCTTGGCGATGTCCACGTCGTCGCTGCCGCATTTGTCGAGGTTGAACCAGACCTTGCCGCGCAGCTCCGTGAGGACCTCCTCCAGCGTCGGAATCTGTTCGCCGGTCACCTTGCCGTCGGTGGTTTTCAGCCGGAATTTCCGCAGCTCCTCGCGCGTGAAGTTGATGACGTAGCCTTCGTCGCCGGCATAGGAGCTGTAGTCGGTGAACCGCTTGAGGTAGTTGTCGTGCAGACAGATGACCTGCCCGTCCTTGGTGATCTGGACGTCGGTTTCGATGAAGTCCACGCATCCCAGTTCGACGCACTTGCGGAACGCCGCCATGGAGTTGGGGGCCAGATCGTAGCCGTTGTTGAAGTTGCCGCGGTGGGCCATGATCCACATTTTGCCTGTGTCGAAATTCAGGCACGAGCGGCTCAGGGAAGCTCCTTTGACCGTGACGGTCTGCGTCAGGGTCTGCGTCGTGCCGTCCGTGTAGGAGATGGCGGCGCCGGCCCTGTACTGTCCGTCGGCTTCATACCGGTGTTCCACCCGCTGCGTCGGGTCGGTCACGCGCTGCGCCGCGCTGCCGTCGCCGAAATTCCAGACGACGCCCGACACGCCGGGGATGCGGCTGAGCGCGAAGGCGACCTGCTCCATACGGGCCGGATGGTCGTTGCTGACGACGATCGCGGCCTCCGTATCGGCGACGGCGACCGTGGCCGAGAGTTCGGTCATCGGGCCATGCAGCCGGGTGACGGTCGCCCTGACCGGGTAGGTGCCGGCCGTCCGGTAGGTGTGTTCGGCCGATTCGCCTGCGCCCGAAGTCGCGGTCGCGCCGTCGCCGAACATCCACAGCACGCTGCGGACGTTATCCGGACTGCCTTCGAGCGAGAAGACGACTGCGGCGTCCCTGACCGGGGAGTCGGGCGTCCAGACGATGGTCTGCGTCCCGTTTTCCGGTCCGGGGGCCTCCGTGCCGCCGTCGGAGCAGGCCGCGAGCGGCCCGCACGCGATCGCCCAGAGGATCAATATGATTCTGTTTGTGAATCGCATGACGTTGTTGGTTTATTTTACGCCGTAGCCCGGATTCTGGTAAAGTCCCTCGGTGTTGAGGATGCGTTCGTTGTAGGGGATCGGAAGCAGCAGGTCCTTCAGCCCGAAGTTGGGGTTGATCGCGTTGAAATGCTCGATCATCTCCTGCTTGGAGTACATGCGCAGCAGGTCCTGCCAGCGGAGTCCCTCTTGGATGAACTCGTTGCGGCGCTCGTCGTAGATGCCCTGACGCAGATCGCTGCCCGACCAGTCGGCCAGACCGGCGCGCCGGCGCACCATGTTCAGGTAGGTCTCGGCCGTCGGCGAAACGCCTTGCCAGTAATAGGCTTCGGCCAGCATCAACGCCACGTCGGCGTAACGCAGCACGATCCAGTTGTTGCCGCCGTAACCGTTGGCGCCGCATTCCAGATCGGCGTACTTCATCGTATGATAGTAGGTCACGCCGGCCACGGTCGTCGCGCGCAGGTAGTTGCGCCGCACGTCGCCCGGATCGAACGATTCGTAGACCTCTCCGGTGGTCATGTTGTGCATCTGGCCGATTTTATAGGAGGTGACGCCCGTCGTGCTGGGGCCGAACTGGTAGTTCCAGATCGAACCGAGATCGGCATTTCCCTGCACGTAGTTGATCTGGAAGATGTTCTCGGGGCAGGACTTCTGCGTGGAGAGGTCCCAGATCTGGTTGTAGGGAATTTCCGACAGCTCGCCGAAAGGACGCATCCCCCACACCGAGGTGAGCTTCTCGATGGCCGTGGTCAGGTAGGAGCTCTTTTCGGAGGCGAAATCCTCGTCGCAGGCGCATTGCAGAGCCGCCTTGCCGTAAAGCGCCAGCGCAGCGGCCTTGCTGGCCCGGCCGCACTCCGAAGCGGGCTGGAAATCGGCCAGCGGGCTGTCCAGCACGAAATCGAGATCATCGAAGATCGCCTTGTAGATCTGCGCTTTGGGGCGACGGTAGTTGTTGGCCGCCACCTCGTCCTTCGAATCCAGACGTTCCAGCACCAGCGGCACGTCCCCCCACTCCGTGACCAGATGGAAATAGGTCAGCGCACGGACGAAACGCGCTTCGGCCTCGTAGGTGTCGCGCGCCTCGGAGGCGGAATAGGTCACGTCGTCGAGGTGGGAAAGCAGCGTATTGACTCGCGAAATGCTTTTGAACAGCTGCGTATAGCGGTTGTAGACGTACTGGTTCTCCTCGGTGAGCGTATAGTTGTAGAACTGATAGGGAATGCCGCTGCTGGCTCCGCTGTCGGTCACGACGGTCACGTGTGCCCGCACGTCGGTGAAATAGTAGTTGTACTGGTAGTAGTAGCTCTGCGCGAGCGACTGATAAACCCCGTTGAGCGAGGTTTCGATGTCGGCCTCCGAGGTGTAGAAATTTCCGGCCGTCGTGGCGTTGGGATCGAACTCGTCGAGGAAATTGCAGGACATCAACGAGGCCGAGACGGCCAGAACTGCGAATATCTGTTTGATTTTCATGATCGTCCGAAATTAGAAGGTGAGATTAAGACCGAGCGAGTAGATGCGGGCGAGCGGGTAACACCCCCAATCGAATCCCGGCATCAGGTTGCTGCTTTTGTACGACACTTCGGGGTTGTAACCGCGATAGGGCGTGATCGTGAAGAGGTTGTCGCCGCTGAAATAGACGCGGCACGACGAAACGTGGAGCTTGCTCATCCAACGCTTGGGAAGCGTGTAGCCCAGCGTGATGTTCGCGCAGCGGAAGAAGGAGGCGTCCTCGACGTAATACGACGAGAGTTTGAGCGACGTGTTGGGTGTCGAGATGCGCGAAGCGATGGGCACGTTGTTGCGTCCCGGCTGCTCGTCGGAGATATAGCGGTCGGCCACGATGGCGTACTGGTTGCCCGAACCTTCCATGTTGTAGAGGTAGTAGTCCTGGAAATTGATCACCTCGCCGCCGTAGGAGTAGACGAAGCTGGCGCTGAAATCGAGTCCCTTCCACGAAAGGTTCGTCGAGAAACCGCCCGTGAAATCGGGATAGGCGTCGCCGATGATCGTCTTGTCGTCGGTGGTGATGAGTCCGTCGCCGTTGACGTCCTCCCAGATCGCGTTGCCGTAGGAGAGCGCGTCGAGCGAATAGGAGGAGACCGCCGGCCCTTTCAGTTCATAACCTTCGGGGAACTTGTTGCCGTTTTTCAGATAGACCTCGCGGTCGAGAAGCGCATTGGCGTAGTCGGCCTTCGACATGATACCGATGGCGTTGTAACCGTAGAACGAACCGATGGGATACCCCTCTTTGGTGATGTGCGAACCCACGGAGCGCTCCGTGGTGGAGATGATGTCGTCCAGACCGCCCATGCTCACCACCTTGTTGCGGTTGACCGAGACGTTGGCGCTGACGTTCCAGTTGACCTTGCCGGTCAGCACGCGGGCATCGACCTGAAAATCGAAACCGCGGTTGCGGATCTTCGCCGTCCCCAGATTGGTCTTGGTTGCAGTGGCGCCCGAGATCGAGGAGATCGGATAGTCGTAGAGGATGTCCGACGAGATCGAATTGTAATAGTTGCCGATCACGTTCAGGCGGCCGCCGAGAAATCCGAGGTCGATACCGATGTTGGTCTGCGTGGTGGTCTCCCAACCGAGCGCAGCATCGGCGAACGAACCTTCGTAGGTCGTCGAGACGGGGGTGTTGCCGAAGGCGTAGCTGCCCGTCGAGATCGAGGCGATCGAGGCGTAGTTGCCGATGTCGTTGTTACCGCTCTTGCCCCAGCTCGCCCGCAGACGGATCGAAGCGACGCGTTCCAGCGCATCCTTCAAGAAGGGTTCGTTAGAGAGCGTCCAACCGGCCGACACCGAAGGGAAATAGCCCCAGCGGCTGTCCACGCCGAAACGCGAAGAACCGTCGGCGCGGAACGATGCGGTAAGCGTGTAGCGATCGTCAAAGGCGTAGTTCACGCGCGTCAGGAACGACATCATCGCCCAACCGGCCTTGCGCGTGTCGTAGAGCTGGACGTCCGTGGCCTCCGAACCGTGGGCCGTCACCTCATGGATGCGGTCGTCGGCGAATCCGGTAGCCTCGACGCCCAGCCGGTCGTAGGTCTTCTTCTGGAGCGTGTAGCCGGCCAGAGCGTCGAAATGGTGACGGCCGAACTCCTTCTTATAGCTGAGCATGAACTCGCCCAGCCGGTCGACGTCGTAGGTCGAGGTGGTGCGAGCGATGTTGTAGGGTTTCAGCGCATCGCTGTAAGCGACGGCGGCATCGCGTCCGATGCTCATCGGGCGATAGTAGAAATAGCGGTAGTTGTACCACTGCTGGCCGAGACGCGCCGAGAGTTTCAGATCGGGAATGAACTCGTAGACCACGTTGACATTGAGGTTGTGGCGCGACATCTTCTCCTGAATGTCCAGCTCGTGGGCGATCGCCAGCGGGTTCTCGGGGAAATTCATTCCCCATTCGGTCTTCATCTTAATCATGGCGCTGCGGGCGTAGTCACCGTTCTCCTCGTAGGCCGGAAGGTTCGGCAGATACATCAGGGCGCTCTGGATCACGCCGTCGTTGATCATGCGGCCCTCGGCCTGCACCACGCGGTTCTTGGCATCGTACATCGAATAGCTGAGACTCACCGACAGCCGCTTGGTGATCTGCGCGTCGAGATTCAGGCGGGCGTTGATGCGATTGTGGTTCGACGGCGAGATGATACCGTCCTGATCCATGTAACCGAGACTGGCCATGTACTTGATAGCCTTCGAACCGCCCGTCACCGAGACGTTGTGACGCATGATGCCGGCATTGGAGAACAGTTCGTCCTGCCAGTCGGTATCGTACTGCGGCGTCACGGGCGTGCGGGTCGTGAAATCGTAGAACATCGACGGAATACCCACTTCGGCCAGCGAGAAGCCTTTGGCCGCACGCACCGTATTGTCGTCGTAGGGACTCCACGACACTCCGGCGGCCGTAGCGCGCAGACGGTAGGAGTTGTTGCGGGCGTCGATCAGCAGATCGCGGAACTGGACGGCGTTCAGCAGATCCACCTTGTGGTCGAGCTGCTGGATTCCGTAGGAGAAATCGTAACTCACCTTGGCCGCTTCGCCCTCCTTGCCGCGCTTGGTGGTGATGAGCACGACGCCCGAGGCGCCGCGCGAACCGTAGATGGCGGCCGAGGCGGCATCTTTCAGGATGTCGATCGACTCGATGTCGTTCGGGTTGATGAAAACGTCTTCCGATGCCGGATAGCCGTCGATCACGTAAAGCGGGTCGCTGCTGGCCGACAGCGAGTTCACGCCGCGCACGCGGATCGTGACGCCGTCGCCCGGGGCGCCGCTGGTCTGGTGCACCTCCACGCCGGCGACCTTGCCCGCGAGCGACTGTCCCACCGTCGGCGCCGTCACCGAGAGTTCGCTGGATTTCACGCTGGCGATCGAACCCGTGAAATCGCTCTTGCGCATCGGTGCGTAACCCACGACGACCACCTCGGAGATCTGTTTATTCTGCTCCGTCAACGTGACGTCGATGGTCGTGCGGCTGCCGACCTTCACCTCCTTCGTATCGTAACCGAGGAAGGCGAACGAGAGGGTCTGCTCGGGTTCGGCCGAAATCGTGTATTCACCCGAGATGCCGGTCACGTTGCCGATGCTCGTCCCCTTGACGATCACGCTGGCCCCGACGATCGGCTCGCCCGAAACGGCGGTAACGCGACCGCTGATCGTCTTTTCGGCCTTCACGGGCTTCGCGGAGGAGGGGGGGGGTACCGCGGCCCTGCCGGGCGAGAGCACCACGCGGTTACCCTCGATACGTGCCCTCAGCCGCTGAGGCGCGAGCGTGCGGTCGACGACGGCGACGATCTCCTCGTCCACCGCCCGGACGCTCACACGCGCCGCGAGATCGATCTCCGAATTGTTGTAAGCGAACGTGTAATCGCTCCGTTTCTCGATTTCGGCGAAGAACTCCTTCACCGTGACGTTCTGCATGTCGATCGAAATTTTGCGGTTCTGCGCCGCCGCCGTAACCGATAGGGCGAGCATCAGCAGCAGGGACGCGAGAAATTTCGGGACAGCGGGCATTCGCCCGAAGACGTTTGGTCCTTCATTTTTCATAATACACTGGTTTGGTTTAGATTGGATGTTGAATGCTTTCGGGGAAGCGGGTCTTCCGCCCGCTTCCGTGCGGGAATCGTTCATCGGTTTTTCACATGGTTCGGATCGGTTTCGTTCATCGTTTGCGAATGGTTATATGCTGCCTGTCCGTCCTTTCGCAGGCGAAGTGCGTCAGATTCTCGATGATACGCAGCGTCTCGTCCAGCGTTTCGGGACGCAGGGTGAAGGAGATGCGCGTCGACGCGTCGACGCCGTCGTCGATGCGGATACGGATGTTGTACCAATGTTCCAGATTGACGGCGATGTCCTCCAGCGTCATGTTGTCGAAGACGATCGAATCGCCCGTCCAGCTGCCGTAGTTGCTGGCCCTGACGTTTCGGACGGCCAGCCGCCCCGACACCGTGTCGTAGGCGCAGCTCTGGTCGGGGAGGAGCCGCACCGTCTCGCGGGAACCGTCGTGTCCGACCTCGACGCTGCCCGACAGCAGCGTGACCTCCTCGATTCCGAGATCGGGAATATGGCTGGCATTGAACCGCGTCCCCAGCACACGCACCTCCAAATCGCCCATCGTCACCTCGAAGGGGCGCAGCGTATCCCGTCTGACGTCGAAGAAGGCCTCGCCCTCGAGCCGTACCTCGCGCTTTTCCGAATCGACGAAGCGGTTCGAATAGGCCAGACGCGAATCCGCATTGAGCCATACGACCGATCCGTCGGGCAGCGTGAACCGCCCCTTGCTGTTCTCGGCCGTCACGAGCACCGTGGTGCTGTCCGCCGTCAGATGCCGCACGACGAAAAATTCGACGGACATCGCCAGCACGACGACCGCGGCGGCGACCGCAGCGGCGCGACGCGAGAGCGGGATCGTGCGGAGTCTCAGCGGCGGACGCATCTCCCCGTGCAGACGGGCGAGCTTGCCGCGATACGCCTCTTCATCCGTCGGAAGCACGGCAGCGGGATCGAGCCGCTCCCACTCCTCCCTCAGGGCTTCGGTCTTCTCGTGCGAACCCTCCTCTCTCAGGCACCACGACCGGAACTGCCGCTGCACCTTCTCGGGCATCGGGTTGTACAGATAGGCGCGTATGATTTTTCTTACGATGTCCATTTCTTCGATACGTTTATATATAAGACGGGAAAACGAGCGGCATCCCCAGTCCGTTCGGGACCGTTTTCCGCAAAAAAAAGCAACGATCGCCATCGCTGCTCCGGATCGGCCGCATAAAAGATCGGAATGTCAGAAGAATACGATGATCGCGGCGATGATCTTCCGCAGTTCGGCGAGCGCCGTGCGGATGTGGTATTCCACCGTTTTGGTAGTGATCCCCAGTTCCCGGGCGATCTCCTGATGAGACAGCCGTTCGTAACGGCTCAGACGGAAGACCCGCTGCCGCTGTTCGGGCATTCGCTCCACGGCCAGTTCGACGATCATCAACAGATCCTCGGAGGCGATTTTCGCAGCGACGTCGTCCGACAGGAAATCGCCGGCGGCAAGGCACTGCCGTTCGTAGCGTACCTGCACCGACTTGTGCTCGAACCGGTCGAAAACGGCGTTCTTGGTCATTCGGAACAGGTAATTTCCCAACGAACGGATGTGTCCGATCGATCGGCGGTTCTCCCAAATTTTCAGAAAAATATCGTGCGCGAGATCTTCGGCTTCGCTCCGGCTCTTCAACATGCAGCAGGCGAACGCCTCCACACGCGGGGCATATCTCATGTACAGTTCGTCGAATGCCTTGCAATCGCCCTGTCGGAGCCCCTGCAAAATCAATTCATCCGATTTTCTGTCCATTGGTCGCACGGTTGAGATGGCGAAACATTGCCAGAGACAAAAATAATAACAACAGCCAAGTTATGAAAATAAATCGAAAAAAAGAATCGGACGGCGAACGAATTCGTCCTTTGCGAAGAATCGCGGTCGGAAAATCCCGCCGCATCCGAACGGGTTCAACGCCCCCCCCGAATGCCGGCAACGACCCGCTCCCCCTCGATCGGACGTTCCGACTCCACCGCACAGCGTCGAACGCCGGCTCCGGGCCGCCCGCAACCGCCATCGCGGCACGGTGCGATCCGGAGAGACGCCTCCGCCGACGGATGCAGGACGCTGCGGGGCCAGCCGGTAGCGCCGGAATCCTGCCGTACAAGTTTCGCAGCGCAGTGCAAAACCGTCAAACCGCATACCCCCGACCCGGCCGCTCCTCCTCGGGAAAAGCCCCGCCCCTGAGACTCGGAACCCGCCGACGCACCGGACGAAAAAGAACCGTCCGCCTTTTTCTCGGCACTCCGGACGCCGCAGGAGGAGTTCGGAATCGACAAAACGTCGAGGCGGATCGGACAAACCGTCCGAATCCGCCTCGCCAATCGCACGGCCGGCACCGCGGCCGGACGCCCTGCTATTTCACGCCGTACTGTTTGCTCACGCCGCGTTTCGATTCGCGGATGAACTTCACCAGACGGTCGCGTTCGGGCGACTGCAAGACTTTGCGCTCCACCTCTTCGCAGCCGTTCATGAAATTCAGGCCGCTCTGGAAAAGGATGCGCGCCGCGTTGTGGATGATATCGATCTGCTCCGGCGTAAATCCGCGGCGGCTCATGCCGATCCGGTTGATTCCCGCGAACTGATTCTCGTTGGTCACGGTGATGAAGGGCGGCACGTCCTGCCCGACCAGGGCGCCGCCCTGAATCATCGTATGCTCGCCGATGCGTACCCACTGGTGCACGGCTGCATGACCGCCGATAACGGCCCAGTCGCCCACCTCGACCTCGCCCGCGAGCGAAACGCGGTTGGCGATCACGCAGTGGCTGCCCACCACGTCGTCGTGAGCGATGTGGACATAGGCCATCAGCAGGTTGTGGCTGCCCACCACCGTCTTGCCGCGCGACGCCGTTCCGCGGGCGATGGTCACGCACTCGCGGATGTCGTTGTAATCGCCGATCTCGGCGGTCGAATACTCTCCCTTGAACTTCAAATCCTGCGGCAGGCAGGCGATCGAGGCTCCCGTATGGATCTTGCACCCCTTGCCGATGCGCGCACCGTCGTTGATGACGGCCCCGGGGCCGATCCAGCAGTCGTCGCCGATGACGACGTCGCCCGCCACGTAAGCAAAAGGCTCTATGGTCACGTTCCCGCCGATCTTGGCATCGGGATGAACGTAGGCTAACTTGCTAATCATGTAGTATCGTTTTTCGGCTCCGCCCGGCCGCGCCGATACACGGACGGCGGCCGGTCGCGTGCGGCGCCCGCTATTTCTTCGTTTTGGCCACCTGCGCCATCAGCGTCGCCTCGCAGGCGAGCGTATCGCCCACGAACGCCTTGGCGTCCATCACGCAGACCCCGCGCCGGATCGGTTCGGTGAGATGCAGTTCGAATTGGAGCGTATCGCCGGGGATGATCTTGCGCTTGAACTTCACGCCGTCGATCTTCATGAAATAGGTCGAGTAGTTCTCCGGATCGGGGATGTTGCGCAGCACCATGATTCCGCCGCACTGCGCCATCGCCTCGACGATGAGCACGCCGGGCATCACCGGTTCGTTGGGGAAATGCCCCACGAAGAAGGGTTCGTTCATCGTCACGTTCTTGATGCCGGCGATCGAGTTGTCGTCCACGTGGAAAATCCGGTCCACCAGCAGGAACGGCGGACGGTGGGGAAGCATACGCCGGATGTCGTTGATGTCGTAGACGGGCGTCTTGCGGCAGTCGTACTTGTAGCGCGGACGCTCGCCCTCCTTGCGGATCGTGCGGCGCAGCTGCTTCATGAACTCCGTATTGGCGAAATGCCCGGGACGCGATGCCCAGACACGACCCTTGATGCGCATGCCGAGCAGTGCGAGGTCGCCCAGCAGATCGAGCAGCTTGTGACGCGCCAGCTCGTTGGTAAAACGCAGTTCGAGATTATTGAGATAGCCGCCCGTGATGCAGATGTCCTCCTTGTGGAAGATCTGTTTGAGGTGGGTCAGCTGTTCGTCCGAAACGGGATTTTCCACCACGACGATCGCATTGTCCAGATCGCCGCCCTTGATGAGGTTCATCTTGAAGAGCGGTTCCAGTTCGTGCAGGAAGACGAACGTCCGGCACGGGGCGATCTTCGCGGCGTAGTCGTCGTCGGGAAGGAAGGTGGCGTACTGGTTGCCGATGACCTTCGAGTTGTAGTCGACGTGCACCGAGGCGGAGAACTCCTCGTCGGGATAGAGGATGATCGAAACGCCCTTGTCGGGAATCGTGTAGACCATCTTTTCGGTCACCTGGTAGTATTTGCGGTCGGCGTCCTGTTCGACGAGGCCCGTGGCGACGATCTTTTCGGCGTATTCGCGCGCCGAACCGTCCATGATCGGGGCTTCGGCGGCGTCGATGTCGATCAGCGCATTGTCGACGCCGAGCGTCCAGAGCGCCGACATGACGTGTTCTATCGTGGATACCTTCACGCCGTTGGACTCGATGGTCGTCCCGCGCGAAGTGTCGGTCACATTATCGCACAGCGCAGGGACGAGCGGGGTTCCCTCCACGTCGATGCGACGGAAAACGATGCCGTTGTCCACACCGGCGGGATTGACCGTCATGGTCACCTCGACACCCGTGTGCAGTCCCTTACCCGAAAAGGAGATCGGGCCTTTCAGGGTTTGTTGTTTTGTTGACATGCGAAATTAATTTTCCTTAAACGTGCGCAAAGATAAGCATATTTGCTTAAAAAACGTTATTTTTGCGCAAAATCTTCTGCACGATGTCCACGCAAGAAACCAAACCGGAGCCCAGACGGCCCAAACTGCGTCTTCCCTTCGACAACCGCCGGGAGGATGCGGGCGAATGGGCGTTCGATCACCGTGCGGGACTGTGCGTTACGCTGATCGCCTACCTGCTGCTGGCCATCGCTTTCGTCGGTGCGAAGATCGTCGTCGGAGGCAGGCCCGCCGCGCAGGGCTTCTACATCGATTTGCAGCAGCTCGAACAGCTCGCCGCCGAGAAGGAGCGGCTCGAACGCGAAGTGCGCCGGCGGCAGCAACAGGAGCCGATCGACTGGAAAAGCATCCGCAACGACGTCTCCAACGAAAACGCCAAACTCGACGAATCGCTGCGCGACGACCGGGGCACCAACACCGCCGCGCTCAACGATGCGGCCGACGCCGCGCAGGAGCGGATGCGCGCCAACCGCGAGGCCTACGAACGGGGACTGGCCGAAGCCGAAGCCATCCGCCGCAGGCGGGAGCGGACCGAC
>ERZ857922.3538-NODE-3538-length-13285-cov-4.213530_pt1 | contig 13285 bp, 10 predicted proteins | sample MGYA00519579_ERZ857922 | MGnify/ENA primary metagenome ERZ857922 (study PRJEB31778, sample SAMEA3449375) | human gut metagenome | biome: human gut; feature: human-associated habitat; material: faeces | place: United Kingdom | collected 2010/2012 ... | reverse complement strand
TCCAGTCCGAATTTTCTCTGGAGTTTTTCGAAACGGTACACCAGAGTATTTCTGTGTACATAAAGCTGTCTGGAGGTCTCGGAGAGATTTAGGTTATTTTCAAAGAAGGTACGGATGGTGATCAGGGTTTCTTCGTCAATAGAATCCAGAGTTTCCTCTTTGAAGATCTCGTCGATAAACATTTCACATATGGAAACAGGAAGCTGGTAGATCAGTCTGCCGATTCCAAGCTGGTTATATCCGAATACATTTTTATCTGCGTAGAAAATCTTGCCTACTTCAAGGGCTGTATGTGCTTCCTTGTATGCGTCTGGAAGCCTGGAAATATCCTCTGCCAGATTACTGTAGGCAACCCATGCGGAAGTCATTGCTTCTGTATTTAACATATCTACAAGCATATATGCAATTGATTCCAGATCTTCATAAGTTTCTGTAGACTGTAATTCTCTGATGATGATAATCCCTGTATCATCAATAGCTGTGATGAAATCTCTGGTACGGGCAGAGAAAATATTCCGGATCGTAGCGAGAGCGTTCTCATCCTTGGTCTGTTTGGTTTCCACAAGAAATACGGCACGCTGAACAGAAGTTGCAATGTGCAGTTTCTTGGCGCAGTTAAAGGCATCTACATCAGAATAACTACCAAGGAGAAGATTCTGCATAAAGGTATTCTTGTCGCTTTTCTCTGCATAGGCAGCCAGGAGACTCTGTACCTGGCATACAGCCAGCTCTCCGATGGTAGCAGTACTTTCTGCTTTTCCCCATACGATCAGAATATAGGAGATGGAATGGTTCTCCATGATCTTATACAGGCAGCAGCTTGTATTGGAAACACACAGGGCACTGCTTTGGCGAAATTCTTCCAGTTTTGATTCTGCAGGAAGTTTTTTATCACAGGTAGAGAGAAAGATATGGTTATCAGAATCCAGCAGACAGAAATCAATCTGGCTGATATTCTTCCAGTCTGTCAGGCATTTCTGTAAAATCTGTTGTATTTTCATTAGGTCAATCCTTTCTTTTGGGGTATGAGTCAGCTTATAGCAATCCTTGCAAATTGTCTGATCGAAGTAATCAGGCAGCCAATTCTATATTATAACATAAAAACCCGGGGAAAACTCCCCGGGTTTATTAAAGATTCCTGAAAATTAGTTGCAGATTGTAAGTTCTGTTTCTTTATCAAAGAAATGAGATTTTTCCATATCGAATGCGAATTTGATCGGATCACCGGTCTTAGCTGTTGTACGAGGATCAACTCGTGCTGTAACCTGAGTTCCGTTTACATCGAAGTATAAGAATACTTCAGCTCCGAGAAGCTCGTAAACTTTAACTACGGATGTCATCGGTGCGCTTGGAGAAGCTTCGATGAACATCTGGGAATCATGGATATCTTCCGGACGGATACCGAGAACAACTGTTTTACCTACATAGCCGCCATCTTTAAGAGCTTTTGCTTTAGCAGCTGGGATAACCAGTTCATGCTCGCCAACTTTAGCGATAAGGTTGCCGCCTTTTTCGGAGATAACAGCGTCAAGGAAGTTCATCTGCGGAGATCCCATGAATCCTGCAACGAATAAGTTGCCTGGTTTCTGATACAGGTTCTGAGGTGTATCTACCTGCTGAACAACACCGTCTTTCATAACAACGATTCTGGTACCAAGAGTCATAGCCTCTGTCTGGTCATGTGTTACATAGATGATTGTAGCACCCAGTCTCTGATGGATCTTGGAAATCTCGATACGCATCTGTACACGAAGTTTAGCATCCAGGTTGGAAAGAGGCTCATCCATAAGGAATACCTTAGGATTACGAACGATAGCACGTCCCATAGCAACACGCTGTCTCTGTCCACCGGAAAGAGCCTTCGGTTTACGATCAAGAAGTTTCTCAAGGTCAAGGATTCTTGCAGCTTCACGAACTGCTTTATCAATCTGGTCTTTCGGAACTTTACGAAGTTTAAGTCCGAATGCCATGTTATCATATACTGTCATATGAGGATACAGAGCGTAGTTCTGGAATACCATTGCGATATCACGGTCTTTTGGCTCTACGTCGTTCATTACCTTTCCGTCAATCTTGAATGTACCGCCGGAGATATCCTCCAGACCAGCGATCATACGAAGTGTTGTAGATTTACCACATCCTGATGGTCCTACGAAGATGATGAACTCCTTGTCAGCGATTTCAAGATTGAAATCTTTTACTGCGTGAAATCCGTTAGGATAAATTTTCTGAATTCCCTGAAGAGATAAACTTGCCATTATAAGTGCCTCCTTAAATGATTACTTTTTACTTGTTTGACTAAATTTGGTTTTGTTTTTTAATTGGTAGTTGATTTTGGTTTGTTTAACTTATGTACTTAGTATAGCGTTAGGCACGAAAATCAACAATGTCACGAGTGACTAAAAAAAGGAGGGGAAAGTGTACATTTCAACCATATGAGGTTATAATTACAGTTAATATGTACAAATCAGTAGGAAATGGCAGTAGAAATGCAGCTTGTAAAATAATAACGAACCGAATGATAAGAGATAAAACAAGATTTTTTACAGAGAGGAAGAACAACAGAAATGAAACAGATTCTGGATTATTTTATGATAGACGGAGAAGTAGGCGGCAATCAGGACTGGTTCCGCAATGTGGTGATGCACATCGGCGGATGCGCTGCGGCAACAGCGTGTGACTGCTGTATCTATTTTGCAAAATATAAAGGAAAGAAGAACCTGTATCCTTTTGATGCAGAGAATCTGAGTAAAGAAGATTATATTCAGTTTTCCATGAAAATGAAACCATATCTTCGCCCAAGAATGAGTGGGGTGAACAAGTTGTGGATGTACACAGAAGGCTTTGGAAAGTATCTGGAAGATATAGGAGAAAAGGTGGAATTCAAAGAATTTTCCGGTGAACATGCAGCAAGAGAAGCAGCAGTATTCATTAAGAAGAAAATTAATGAAGGAACGCCGGTTCCATATCTGATGTTGCGTCATAAAGACAAGAAATTTGCTGATTTTGTATGGCACTGGTTTTTATGTATCGGATATGAAGAGACAGCAGATGATCTTCTGATCAAAGTGGCGACTTATGGGGAAGCAACAACATTTTCACTGAAGGAACTGTGGAATACCGGGTATAAGGAAAAAGGCGGATTGATAGGGATTACTGTTCACAGAAATCTTTGAACAGTAACGTATTTTTACCGAGAACGTTTGAAATAATAGATGTATCTTGAAGTTCTTAGATAAATCCGCTACAATAGAGTCATTAAATCTATGGAAAAGAGGAATTAAACATGGCAAATCCAGTAGTTACATTTGAGATGGAAAATGGTGATATTATGAAAGCAGAACTGTATCCGGAAGTTGCACCGAACACAGTGAACAATTTTGTGTCACTCGTAAAGAAAGGCTTCTATGACGGAGTAATCTTCCACCGCGTAATCAGCGGATTCATGATCCAGGGCGGAGATCCAGACGGAACAGGAATGGGTGGCCCGGGATACTCAATCAAAGGTGAGTTCGCGCAGAATGGTGTAGAGAACAACCTTGTACATGATGCAGGAGTTCTTTCCATGGCACGTGCAATGCATCCGGATTCAGCAGGAAGCCAGTTCTTCATTATGCATAAGAAAGCACCACATCTTGACGGAGCTTATGCTGCATTTGGTAAGATTACAGAAGGAATGGATGTAGTGAACAAGATTGCTGAGACAGCAACAGACTACAGCGACCGCCCGCTTGAGAAACAGGTAATGAAGAAAGTTACTGTTGAGACATTTGGAGAGGATTATCCGGAGCCGGAAACAGTATAGTTCATAAAAACTTTATACTTTTAACGAAATTATTAGCACTCTTTTGAAAGGAGTGCTAATTTTCTATTGACTTTTAAATTTTGCTGTACTAGAATGTCCATTAGGCAAGCAAATATACTATCGATATCAGCGAAAAAGCTGATTGACAGCCGATATTAAAAGAAACGTAACTGAGCAGTTACGGATAGATTATAAATAAAAAGGAGTGCAGTAAAATGGCAGTTAAAAAAGGTACTTTATCAATTGACAGCGAAAACATTTTTCCTATTATCAAGAAATGGGTTTATTCCGATCATGATATCTTTGTACGTGAACTCGTATCCAACGGATGTGATGCGATCACAAAGCTGAAAAAGCTGGATATGATGGGAGAATATGAACTTCCGGAAGGATACAAACCGAAGATCGAAGTAATTGTCAATCCAGAAGAGAAGACAATGAAGTTTATCGATAACGGACTTGGTATGACAGCAGAAGAAGTAGAGGAGTATATCACTCAGATCGCATTTTCAGGTGCGACACAGTTTCTTGAGAAATATAAAGACAAGACAACAGAAGATGATATGATCGGACACTTCGGTCTTGGATTCTACTCAGCATTCATGGTAGCTGACGAAGTTCAGATTGATACTCTTTCTTATAAAGAAGGTGCAAAACCGGTACACTGGGCAAGCGAAGGCGGCACTGAGTATGAGATGCAGGAAGGAAATAAGACAACAGTCGGAACAGAGATCACACTGTATCTGAATGAGGACAGCCTTGAGTTTGCAAATGAATACCGTGCAAGAGAAGTACTTGAGAGATATTGCTCTTTCATGCCGGTAGAGATCTTCCTCTCCAAGGCAAATGCAGAGCCGGAGTACGATACAATCGATGAGGCAGATGTTCTTGATACAGATACTGTAGTAGAGCATATCACAGAGGAACCAAAGGAAGGCGAAGAGGGCGAGCCGAAGCGGAAAGCGAAGATCGTAAGACGTCCGGTATCTATCAGTGATACACATCCGCTGTGGACAAAGAACCCAAGCGAGTGTACAAAGGATGACTATATTGATTTTTACCGCAAGGTGTTCATGGATTACAAAGAGCCACTGTTCTGGATTCACCTGAACATGGATTATCCATTTAACTTAAAGGGTATTCTGTACTTCCCGAAGATCAATACAGAGTATGATTCCATTGAAGGAAAGATTAAACTTTACAATAACCAGGTATTTATCGCAGATAATATTAAAGAAGTAATCCCAGAGTTCCTTATGGTACTTAAGGGAGTGATCGACTGTCCAGATCTGCCGTTGAACGTATCACGTAGTGCACTGCAGAACGACGGATTTGTAAATAAAGTTGCTGATTACATTTCCAAGAAGGTTGCTGACAAGTTGAACGGAATGTTCAAGACAGACCGTGAAAACTACGAGAAATATTGGGATGACATCAGTCCATTTATTAAGTTCGGCTGCCTGAAAGATGAGAAATTCGGCGAGAAAATGAAGAATTCTATGCTTTACAAGAATCTTGATCATAAATACATGACTCTCGAAGATATCATCAAAGAAGCCAAAGGCGAAGAAGCTGACGCAGCCAAGACAGAGGAAACTAAGGAAGAAGAAACAAAAACAGACGCAGAAGAGTCTAAGGACACAGATGCGAAGGAAGAAGAGAAGACAAGAATCTTCTATGTGACAGACGAAGTGCAGCAGAGCCAGTATATCAATATGTTCAAGGCCCAGGGGCAGGATGCGATTATTCTGACACATAACATTGATTCTGCATTTATCACATACCTTGAGCAGAAACATCAGGAAGTTCAGTTCTTGAGAATTGATGCAGATGTACATGATTCTCTGAAGGATGAAGTTGCAGAAGATGAGAAGGAAGAATTCCAGAAGACAACAGACAGCCTTGTTGAAATCTTCCGCAAAGAGCTTGGCAATGAGAAGCTTGATGTTAAAGTTGAAAAGCTCAAAGATGAGAATGTGGCATCTATGGCAGTTCTTTCTGAGGAAAACAGAAGAATGCAGGAGATGATGAAGATGTATGGTATGGGAGGCATGGATGCATCCATGTTCGGAAGCCAGGTAACACTGGTACTCAATGCTAACCATCCACTTGTTCAGTTCCTTGTAACGAACAAAGACAGCGAGAACGTGTCAATCATCTGCAAACAGCTGTATGATCTTGCAATGCTTGCTCATAAGCCGTTAAACCCGGAAGAGATGACAGCATTCGTTAAGAGAAGCAATGATATTATGATGCTTCTGACAAAATAATAAAGTAAAATGATGAGAAACATGTTCTATGAGTTTCTCATCATTGGCAGTAATAAGTTCAGCCGCTTCACGATTATTTGACCGTGAGGCGGCTGTTGTTATGTGCGCCTTGCGTCGCACGTCACTAAAGGATTTCAAAATTTACATCAATTCAAATTCAATCTCTTTTTTCAAAAAGAACTTCTTCACCATCTCATCCCATTCGCGTTCCAGGGTCTTATCCATTATAAAACTCTTGAAGGAAGTTCCGGTCACGCAGGTGAGATGAGTTCCATCGTAACGTATATTCAAATAGAGTCCCTGCACGTCGGCAGGATTAAGTCCCAGTTCTTTCTGTTCGATCAGACGGGAAATATTCTTTGAATTCAGGCTGAAGACAAAATGAAAACCGAGCGGTGTTTTCTTTCCCTTAATTAAGGAAAAACAAAATTCACGCAGATTTTTCCAAAGAGAATATTCCGGAATCTCTTCTTCGGAATCAAAGAAATCTTTTTGTATATACCCGTCAATCCGAAAGGTATTAAACGTAATAATCTCTCCTTCAATAAAAGAGAAATTGTCAAATGTCTCTTTTAACAGAAGGTGAGACATGAAGTTTTTTACATTTGTTAAAGTCAGTGAAATCATAGAAATCAGATACCTCCGCAGCTGTTTAAGTTCTTAATCGTCTACCTATCATTGTACTAAAAGGAATGGCGAGATACAAGCGCAGATTTGTTGACTTTTATTGCTAAAAAATGTACTATTAAAACAGTATGGGATTCTATACAGTATATAAAAAACAGAAAGAATATAGATATATGAAGAAAACAATAAAAAGAAAGCAAAAACTGGGAATCCGGATCGGGGTCGGATGTGCGCTGGTCATTACAGTGATACTCCTGGCAGTGCAGGGTGTTAGCAATCTGACAAAGAAGCCAGTCGACACCAGTGAAGGAATTGCATATATAAAAGGCAAAGAATCTGCAGATGCGAAGACGATTGAGCAGAAGATTAATCAGTTGGAAAAGAAAGATGGAACAGGAGATTCATCCGATACAAGAAGTATGAAGGAACGCTTTTCCGGTGCTGTTGTGATGGGCGATTCCATTGCGGCGAGCTTTACAGAGTATGATGTACTGAATACATCAAGTGTTGTTGCGAAAATTGGAATTCATTTCAGCGAACTGGATGATCAGATCGAGCAGGCAAAACAATTGGATCCGCAGATTGTTTTTCTGGCATATGGGATGAATGATGTAACTAAGACAAACGGAGATGTAGACAAGTTTATCAAGGATTATTCAGATGTGATTAAGAAGATTCAGAAGGCTATGCCGGATGCGCACATTTTTGTGAATGCTGTTTTTCCGGTGCAGGAAAGTGCGGTAGAGAAGGAGCCGGCACTTGCAAATATCGCAGATTACAATGAAAAACTAGAAGCGATGTGTGAAAAGAAGCAGATCGGATACATTGATAATTCAGATATTATAGAAGATGAGTACTATGAAGAAGATGGAATTCATTTTAAGGCGAATTTCTATCCAATCTGGGCAGAAAAGATGGCGGAGGTGGCAACGCTATGACAGAGAAAAGACAGCGAATGATCTCTGCGATGAAATATATACTTTTAGTAATTATCGTGGGATATCTTGTGATATTGATGCTATATGCAAGTGGAAGTAAGCGGGCTTTTTCAGAAGTATCAAAGGCTCTGAGCAGTGTATTGGACAGTAAAGAACTTGTGCAGATGGATGACCAGATGCTCAAGAGAAATTATGGACTGAACAGTGCAGATTACAAGGGTGTTTTGTATTATTCTTCTCCGTCCAGTATTTCAGCAGCGGAAGTTCTGGTGATACAGGTGAAAAATGATGCACAGATAGAAAATGTGACAAATGCGATCGCACAGAGAAAAGCACAGAGAATAGAAGATTTTGATTCTTACCTGCCGGAACAGGTGAAGCTTTTAGAGGACTCACAGGAAAGTATTCGTGGAAGATATATCTTTTTTGCAGTATCTCCGAAAGCTTCTGAATATCGCAGCGCATTTGACAAGAGTCTGTAGAAGGGGGAGCAGATGTTATTTAGTAGTATTACATTTTTGTTTTTATTTCTGCCGATCATGCTGGCAGTTTATTATATTGCACCGCCGCAATGGAAGAATCTCCTGCTGCTTGCAGGCAGTCTGATTTTCTATGCCTGGGGTGAACCGGTTTATATCATTCTGATGATACTCAGCATTTTGTTAAACTATTTTTGCGGAATGGATATTGAGAATAAGAGTGAGAATGAGGCGAAAGCAAAGCGGTCACTGGTCTTTGCAATAACAGTAAATATTGTGCTGCTTGTGTTCTTTAAATATTTTGGATTTTTGGTAGAAAGTACGAATACGTTGTTCGGAATCAGTATTCCATACAGGGAACTGGCATTACCGATTGGAATTTCTTTTTACACATTTCAGGAAATTTCCTATATTGTAGATGTATATCGAGGCAAGGTAAAGGCACAGCAGAGTCTGGTGAAGTATGCGCTGTATGTATCCATGTTTCCGCAGCTGGTTGCCGGACCAATCGTCTGTTATGGAGATATTGAGAAGCAGCTTACCGAAAGGAAAATCTCCGGAAGAAAGTTGGGACAGGGCGCGATGCTCTTTATTATTGGACTTTCGAAGAAAGCAGTGCTTGCAAATACGTTGGGAAAGATTTTTGAAGAAATCTCATCGACATCAGCAAGTAACCTGACAGTTCTGATGGCATGGCTTGGATGTATTACTTATGCATTCCAGATTTATTTTGATTTCAGCGGCTATTCAGATATGGCAATCGGACTTGGAAGAATGTTCGGTTTTGAGTTTAAGAAGAACTTTGATGTGCCGTATATTTCTAAAAGTATTACAGAATTCTGGCGCAGATGGCACATTTCTTTGAGCTCCTGGTTCCGTGAATATGTATATATTCCGCTTGGTGGAAATCATGTGACGATTTCAAGAAATATTGTAAACCTTTTGATTGTCTGGATGCTGACCGGAATGTGGCACGGAGCTGCATGGAATTTTATTGTATGGGGAATCTATTATGGAGTAGTTCTCGTACTGGAGAAATATGTCTGGGGGGCAATCGTGGATCGGTGGCCAAGTGTATTGCAGCATATTTATGCATTAGTACTGGTGTTGGTTGGCTGGGTGTTTTTCTTTAGTCCAAGCCTTGGAGCAGCACTTCGTTACCTCTTTGCAATGGTTGGCGGCGGAGCAGGATTTGCCGGTAAAGAAGTATTCTTTGTGATCCTGACACACTGGTTGTTCTACTTGTTAGCAGTAATTGGATCAACAACACTTGGATCAAGAATGCTCCGTGCAATCCTGAATGTGTCTGAGAATCATACAGTACGGATTGTAATCACACTGGTTGTTTTCTTTGGAATGCTGGCAATATCAGTTGCTTATCTGATCGCAGATACGTACAATCCGTTTTTGTACTTTAGATTCTAGAGAGTTATAGAAAACAGTGAATGACAACAATTAAGGTGAAAAGATGAAGAAAGATAGACAGAGAAAAGTACAGGAGAAATTGGTTGGTATTATATTTATTCTGACCTTGTTTCTATTCCTTATTATAAATGTTATTGTGCCTGACAGAGAAAAATCAGTGCAGGAGAACCGTATGCTTGCAACGAAGCCAAAGTTTCGCCTGAGCAGTCTGATAAGCGGAGATTATGATGAAAAGTTTGAAGCTTATATGGATGATCAGTTTGTTGGAAGAGACATGTGGAGAAAGCTGAAAGTTACGGTGGACCGGATTGGTGGAAGTCGTCTGGAAAACGGTGTCTATATCGGAACGAATGGGCAGCTTTTAGAACAGATTGAAGTTGCAGATGAGAATCATCTTGCCGCAAATATTAAGGCAATCAAATCATTTTCAGAGAGTCAGTCCAAGATTCCGGTTCGTATGATGCTTGTTCCGGATGCAGCAAATGTATTGAATCATTCCCTTCCGTCACTTGCGAAGCCGGAGGATCAGACACAGATGTTCAGTATGGTACGTAAGGATCTTGGAGATAGTGTTGAGTGGATTGACGTTTCAACGGAATTGAATAAACATAAGACAGAGAAGATTTATTACAAAACAGATCATCACTGGACGACACTTGGTGCATTTTATGCATTTCAGGCGGCGGCACCATCCCTTGGGATTGAAGGAGATCTTTCTGGGAAATATGTTTCCTATGCAGTTTCAGACAGCTTTAACGGAATGTTGGCGTCAAAAAGCGGAGTGAACCTTGGAGAGAAGGAACAGATTGATATTTATGTGCCGACAGAAGAAGATACAGACTTGATCGTAGATTATGTGGATGAAGGAAAGCGTTCCACATCCTTATATGATTCTTCTAAATTAAAGGAGAAAGATCAGTATACGGTATTTCTAGGAGGAAATTCATCCCTTCTTGATATCCGTACAGTTTCTACAAGCACAAAGCGTCTTCTCCTTGTGAAAGATTCCTTCGCAAATTCATTTATTCCGTTCCTGACGCCGTACTACAGAGAAATCGTAGTTGTGGATCCGAGATATTACAGCGGAACGATCAATGATCTTATGGATTCCTACAGAATCTCAGAGGTTCTGTTTTTATACAGCGGAAATACATTTTTCAAAGACAATAATATAAGTGGAGTGTTTGCAGTTGAGTAATCGAATCAAAGAAGAATTTTTACAGAAGAGTGAGCCGGTAAGGCTGAATAAATATTTGAGCGAGGCGGGCGTGTGTTCCAGAAGGGAGGCAGACCGCCTCATTGAGACTGGACGCGTGACAGTTGATGGACAGCGTGCGCAGACCGGTATGCGTATCGTGCCGGGACAGGTCGTGAAGGTTGGAAATAAAGTTGTCTCAAAACAGGATGAGATGATCGTGCTGGCAGTAAATAAACCGCGTGGAATCGTTTGTACAGAAGAACGCAGAGAGAGGGACAGCATTGTCCGTTTCCTGAATTATCCGGTGCGTGTGACTTATATCGGACGACTTGATAAGGATTCTCATGGACTTTTGTTGATGACGAATAATGGAGATATCATCAATAAAATGATGCGTGCAGCCAATAAACATGAGAAAGAGTATAAAGTAACTGTAGATAAAGAAATCACAGAAGATTTCCTGAAGAAGATGGCATCCGGAGTTCCAATCCTTGATACTGTGACCCGTCCGTGTACCGTAAAAAAGATTGGAAAGTATACATTTTCTATTATTCTGACACAGGGGTTGAACCGTCAGATCCGCAGAATGTGTGAGGCTCTTGGATATGAAGTGAAGGATCTTTTACGCGTCCGCGTGATGAATATCACACTGGATGGATTGAAGGATGGACAGTACAGAAAACTGACAGATCAGGAATTGAACGAATTATATGATCAGCTGAAAGATTCTTCTGCATTGCCCGGTGGAAAATATCAGGAACAGTGGGTAGCAACACAAGATAATAGAACGAGACATGGGAAAGGGAAGAAGCGATGATGGATGAGCAGAAAGAAATGAATCACATGCGAGAACTGGTGGAACTTCTGAACAGAGCGAGACGTTCTTATGAGCAGGAAAATACAGAGATCATGAGCAACTACGAGTATGACAAGCTCTATGATGAACTGCTTGAATTAGAGGAGAAACTTGGCACGAGAATGGCGAACAGTCCGACGGTAAATGTTGGATATGAAGTACTCAGTGAGCTCCCGAAAGAACGTCATGAGCGCCCAATGCTTTCTCTGGACAAAACGAAAGATGTAGAAAGGCTGAAGGAATTCCTAGGCGGACAAAAAGCATTAATCTCCTGGAAACTGGATGGACTTACTGTTGTTCTGACCTATCAGAACGGAGAACTTGCGAAGGCAGTCACCAGAGGGAACGGAGTGATCGGTGAGGTCATTACAAACAATGCGAAAGTATTTAAAAATGTACCGCTTAAGATTCCATATCAGGGAGAACTTGTACTGCGAGGAGAGGCCGTTATTTCCTATAAAGATTTTGAGAAGATCAATGAAGAGATTGCAGATGTGGATGCAAAATACAAAAATCCACGGAATCTCTGCGCCGGATCGGTGCGTCAGTTAAACAGCGAAATCACAGCGCAGAGACAGGTCCATTTTTATGCGTTCAGCCTTGTAAAGGCGGATGGCGTTGATTTCAAAAATTCGCGGAAAGAGCAGTTTGAATGGCTGAAAACACAGGGGTTTGAGGTCGTAGAGTACCATGAGGTGACAAAAGAGACGCTGCCGGAGATGGTCAAAATGTATTCTGAGGCGATTGCGGAAAATGATACGCCGTCGGATGGACTGGTGCTTTTGTATGATGATATTGCCTACGGCCAGTCGCTGGGGCGGACGGCAAAATTCCCGCGCGATTCGATCGCATTCAAGTGGGCGGATGAGATTCAGGAGACGAAGCTTCTCTATATTGAATGGAGCGCGTCGAGAACGGGGCTGATTAACCCGGTGGCAGTATTTGAACCGGTTGAGCTGGAGGGAACGACGGTCAGCCGCGCCAGTGTCCACAACATCAGCATCATGGAGGCGCTGGAGCTGGGGGCAGGCGACCGGATTACGGTTTATAAGGCAAATATGATCATTCCGCAGATCGCGGATAACCTGACGCGCAGCGGCGTCCGGGATATTCCGGAGGTATGTCCGGTGTGCGGCGGTCAGACGGAGGTGCGCCAGCTCAATGATGTAAAATCACTCTACTGCACGAACCCGGACTGCCAGGCGAAGAAGATCAAGAGTTTTACTCTTTTTACAAGCCGCGATGCGTTAAATATTGCGGGACTTTCAGAGGCGACGCTGGAGAAATTTATCGGCGTCGGCATGATTCATGAGTATGCGGACATTTTCCATCTGGACCGCCATCAGGAAGAGATCGTCGAGATGGACGGATTCGGGCAGAAATCGTATGACAATCTGATTGCGGCGGCTGAGAAAGCGTCCCACACGACCCTGCCGAGAATGGTGTACGGTCTCGGCGTTGCAGGCATCGGTCTGGCAAATGCCAAGATGATCTGCCGTCACTTTAAAAATGATTTTGAGGCGATGCGCCACGCCACCGTGGAAGAGCTGGTCGAGATTGATGGAATCGGGGAAGTGCTGGCGCAGGCGTGGACGGCATTCTTTTCGGATGGAAAGAATAATGCGATCGTCGATCATCTGCTGGCGGAGCTGACCTTTGAGGCAGGAGACGAAGAAAGCAGCGAGGG
>ERZ857922.3536-NODE-3536-length-13288-cov-4.781304_pt1 | contig 13288 bp, 19 predicted proteins | sample MGYA00519579_ERZ857922 | MGnify/ENA primary metagenome ERZ857922 (study PRJEB31778, sample SAMEA3449375) | human gut metagenome | biome: human gut; feature: human-associated habitat; material: faeces | place: United Kingdom | collected 2010/2012 ... | reverse complement strand
ATAGTATAGGTACAAAAACAAGAGAGGTGGTAAACATGAATAAGGCGAAGAACCTATTGAAAGAGGAATACTTGCAAGTCCGAAAGCGTTGGGATTATTGGTACAAACGCTCGTTCGTTGAAGATGATGAAGAGGTAGGCACTCTGGAGAAATTTTGGTACAATGTGCTGCTACAAATCGAACTTCTGATAAATAACTTATAACGAACGAAACCGCGCGCGGTCGGTCAATACCGCGCAAATAAAATTCAAGGAGAACATGACATGAAGAAATTTTACAAGGTGGAAGCATTCAGACCAGGAGAGGAAAGCGCGTTGAAATATACATTTCACGTATATTCCGAGAACGAGCCAAGCGCAAAGAATATGGTGTATAGATATACCAAGTATAACGGGTATCGGGTACGGATTGCGAACGTGAAAGAGATTGAGATTTTAAAATTGCTCGGAATGGCAAGCGCCAAGACGAGAGAAGAAGAGGTGCGGGAAATCATAGATTACGTTGCCAACGTATTAAGTGTAGGAGGTTGCAGGAGGGTATATGATGACAGATAGTATAAAAGCAGATGTTCTGTATTTCAAGACATTGCCGTATGAGGAAGTTTTCAGGCTTTTTAACGATTTCGAAAACATGGAAGTAGTGCTTTTCGATAAAATGGAAGATTTCGTGTTTTATTCAAAAATAAAAGACGGTTGGAGCATGATTCTGAATAAACATAGAACGAAAGAGCATAGGAAATATAAAATGATATATTTATACGGACTTATTTTGAGCGGGCTTGCAGATAAAGACGGTGATAAAGAACCGTTTAAATCTAAAATCGAGGAATATAACGCGGAGTTTGATGCGTTGTATAATAAATAATTTTTAAAGGAGTTTTTGTAGCAATGAACAAAATTTATCTGATTGGAAGAGTGGTGCGCGACGTCGAATACGTCCAGACGAAAACCGAGAAAAAGATGGTGAATAACTGTTTGGCAATAGACCAAGGAAAGGATGCCGAGGGAAATAAACAGACGATGTTTGTGGATATCACGCTCTTCGATAAGACGGCAGAAATCTTTAAACTTTACGTAGAAAAAGGCGATAAAGTAGCAGTGAACGGCGAGTTACGCATCCGAGATTTTACGCGCGAGGACGGTAGCAAGGGCAGATCTGTGAACGTGCTTGTACGTGATTTGGAACTCATCGAGCCTAAGAAAGGGAACGATAAAGCACCGAAAAATTTCGATGTGACGAATGAAGATTGCCCTTTTTAATATGAATATAGTAGTAGATTATGAAACGATGGCGGAGGGGCTTCACAAAGCCCTTTCGTCAACGAATTTGAAAGAGTTGCGCAATACTTTGATTATCCTTGTGGGATATATAGACGGAGCACATTTTTCAGCGATACAGAAAGCATATAAGGAGCGTATGAAATGGCAGTTTCAAGACATAACTATATCCATAGAAACAAATCCAACATCACAGTCGGAATAAAAGGCAGAGAGAAAAGCGTATTTGAAATAAAAGATATAGTGGCAAATGTTTCAAAGGTACAACAGCAATCGATAAAATTATCGATGGAATACAGCAAAAACGCGAAGTTTCCCGATTTTCTCGGCATGGACAAAGAATATACGAAGATACTTCGGGAAATCCCGTATAAATTGAGCGATGTCATAGAAAAGAAAGGGCACTACGAGCCGCAACAGATATTGGAAGCGTTGAAATACCTGAAAGGCATTGCGACCGACGAGGAGAGTTTTAAGCGAGAATTTTATAACGAGGTAAACAAATACTACGGCACAAATTTCGATGTAAAACAGACCGAAATATTACTGAAAAAAGGTACGTTTATGTACGTTCCTCACGATTACTCGCATAAACCGTCCGACCCTGTACCTCTACAGGATTGGATAATCAAGAACACAGAACTTGACGAGAGCCAGATCAGAAAGATAAACGATCTGGAGGAACTGAAAAAGATAGCGCAGACATATATCCAAGCGAGGGAATTGGCATGAAGTTATTGATCCCCGATATAAAAGTAACCGAAAGAGGATTGGAATCGAGAGTATTCTTTACGAGCGAAATCGACGAAAAACCAAACGATATGGTAACGGCGGAGGAATTATTAGGCTTTACCATGTATAAGGAAGAATATTCCTTTATTATCCTCGTATCGTTTTCCATCTGTAAGCCGTCGCTGATATGGTGTTTGCTGAATAATCCCGAATTCCATCAGCAACGCGACCCGTCGGACAAAACCATGTCGTGGAACGTATACGGCGATTATATGGAAATATATCGCACGAAAAAAGAAAAAATAACGATATGCTCCTACGAAAAGAAGTTCTTGCAGGACTATACGGACGCGGAAACGGCAAAGCGTCTGATGCTTACGGATACATATTTCAAGCCCACGTGCACGCAGACGGCAAAGGCTGAGTTCATGGAGTGCGTAACTGGTTGCAAGAACGAATTCATCAACCGATACAAATTCGACAAGATATTTCCGCAACCTGAGGAGGAAGAGTTCATTACGTGGAAGAAAACGAAAGAAAGCGTGAAAGCGTTCATGTATCTGAAAAAGGCGGGAAATTATAAGGACGTATACAGTTACGATATCCGCGCGTCGTTCCCGTCTGAATTATATAACTCGTTATTTCCACAGGGGAAAGGCACAAGAGGATTGATAGAGGTACCCGTAAAGCATTGGTATATTGCCAAGATACGCGTATACCGCTGTATTCCCATCGTATACGACTTTTTCGGATTGTTCGATAAATTCATCGAGAACCAAAGACAGCCGTTTAATACGTACCTTACAAAGGATATGTTGGAATGTTTGGAAGAGTTCTACGACGTGGAATACGCGATACAGTTTAAGTACTCGTACAAGATGCAGAAAAGCATATTCGATAAGTTTATCGAGGACAATATCTACACGCCTGATAAGCCTATACGTAAGTATAACAAGGCAAAAAACAATACGCTGATAGGCTCGTTCGGAGCGAACGACCAATATCCCGTGTACGAGTACATGATAGGCGGGGACAAGAAAAACAGGGTAAACGCAACGATAACGTATGAAACGAAAGACAAGAAAGCGTTTTATCCGTTGTATCTGTACGTGAACGGCTCGGCCAAAGTCAAGATTTGCAGGTTATTGCAATCGAACTGGGAGCATATCATATACGCCAACACGGACGGTTTCGTATCAGATGCCCCCATCGAAATGGATTTAAGGTTTAATTCCAGGTACTCCGATTTGGTCGGGAAAGTGGAACTACGTCAATACTATCTTGAGTTTGCGGTAAAGGAAATATCCAATTACAGCGCGATATTTGCCAACGAGGACGGCGAAATCATGCAAGACATAAGATTGTCAGGCAGACGCATCATGGAGCCGCCTACCCACCAACAATTCATCGACGGCGGGTTCGAAACGTTATTACTGCAACAATCGGATTACGGTTTTATCAAGCCCGTAGTGTTCGTGGAACAGAGTTTGAAATATTATCAGTTGATAGAGGAGAGGGACAGAAAATGAAACGTATTTATAAAATAAAAGAGGAAGAGAATAATGACTGATTTAAAAACTGAAATTGAAATGATTATTAGCGCGTATATCGGTTGCAAATCCGAAACTACCGAGAAATGTGCAGAAGAAATAGTATCTATAATCGACAATAAAGTAAGAATTGCAGAGGAAATCGCATCACTGAATAATACATTGGCTATGTTCCGAGACGACTACCGCACGGCGCACGGCATGAATTACGAGGGCGGCGGCGGTATGTTCGGTGGATTATTCGGGAGGAAGAAATAAATGAATAATGACCATATGCCACTTGATAAAGCCGAAGCGCGGCTTGCGGAACTGAAAGGAGAGGAGGAATGATAGACCATTACCAACAATCTATATTCGACGGTACAGAACAGTCGATGTACAACCAGTCTATCGAACTCATCAAGACCTTTGAGGAAGTAGCGCTGCAAAGGAACCCTGTCGGATATGTCGTAGGATACAGCGGAGGAAAGGATAGCGATGTGCTCGTCGATTTGTTCCGAAAGTCTGGTGTGAAATTCATGGTCAGGCATAACCATACAACGCTCGACGCTCCCGAAACGGTTTATTACGTGCGCAGAAAGTTTGCAGAATGGAAAGCGCAGGGGATACCTTGCAAAATCTATTATCCCGAAATGTCGTTTTGGTCATTGTGCATGAAAAAGAAAATGTTACCGTCAAGGATTGCCCGATTTTGTTGCAGTGAATTGAAAGAGCGGGATATACCCGAACTGAAATTTGCAACGCATTCATTCGGTGTAAGAAAATCGGAAAGTGTAAGACGTTCCTTGCACCGTGACAGTATTGAGATGCGGGATAAGGAAAATTATAAGGATATTCAGTTATTCCATTTTGACAAGAGCGAAGAAGTACGGCAGACAGATACCTGCTATACAAAGAATTACTTTATTGTAAATCCTCTGGCATACTGGAACGACAATTATCTTTGGAATTATATCCATAGTGAACGGTTAGAAATAAATCCTTTATACTCGCAAGGTTTTGACAGAGTAGGTTGTATCGGCTGTCCTATTGCAGGATTACATCGTGTTTTCGAATTTGAGAGATACCCGAAATACAAGGCAAGATTTATAAAACTTTGCGATGATATCATGGAGCTGAGGAAACGAGAAAACCTATCCAACAAATACGGATTTAAAAACGGAACAGAGTATTTTAATTACTGGCTATATGAAGAGTTACCGAAGGGTGAATCACTGTTTGATATGGAGGTACAGAGATGAAAGCAGTATTGATATCGATCCAGCCGAAATGGTGCGAGCTGATCGCAAGCAGGAGAAAGACAATTGAGGTAGGGTTGGGGGAATTTAAACAGATGAAGATTAGTTTTTACTATTGACAAATTCACATAAATGTAGTATAATATAAACAGGGAGAGGGGGCGAAAAAGTAGTACTGTTTGGGTTTTATCGCAATTTTAATCGGCGCGAGCCGTCCCATAGTGTCCGAAAGACCAGGCTACCCGCCCCCCTATCTATCCATGGGAAACAGCATTTACGAGAGCCAGGCACGGAAAGTGTTTGACTATAACCAATTCAGAATAAAAATATTGACGGGCGTGCGCGGAGCGGGTAAAACCTAACCCGTGCACGAGCATATCCTGAACAAATATTTCAAGAAAGGCGAGTACTTCGTACTCGTGCGCGAAACGCAGGAAGAAGTGGATAATATGCTCGCGGGCGCGTTTTGGGACAGTTATCTATTGGACGATAAAAAGTACAAAGGTCACCAATACACGACCATGGGCAATAAAGTGATAATCGACGGTATCATTGTAGGATATGCGGTCGCTCTTTCCACGTACGGGAAGTTCCGCGGCGCGGTATCGCCCGTAGGACAACGTGCCGTAAAGTCGAGGCGGGAACAGGAACTCGAGGAGCAAATCGAGGAAATGGAAGAGTTCGTCAAGAATAACATCGAGAAGACAACTACCGCGTTCTTCGATGAGTTTATCCCGCTTACCCCGAAGATGTCGGACGATAAAAGATACCATGGATTTCTACACTTTTTGGAAACAGTTTTTCGATTTCGTCGCAATTGTATGGTTATACTATGCGGCAACATTACAAAGCCGTACGATATATTTCTTGAAAATTTCAATTTCAAACAGCCGCTCGATATTTCCTACGGAATCAAAAAATCTTATACGATTTATAAGCCGAGTTATCCGATAAAGCCGCTTGCGGTATGGTGCCATATCAAGCCGAACCCGAAGTGGCTTGCTGCACGAGAAGAGAGCATCGTCGGTATGATTACTCGGGGAAAAGAAGAGGATATGTTCTCGACGGGTAATGCGTACGTGAATACCGATGTAAGGTATATTACGGGCAAACCCGACAAGCGCAAGGCGATGTATAATCTCTCGGACGGAGAACGGCGCGTCACGTTCTGGAAGTCTTTGGAGCGGAACAAGTATTATATCACGGAACCGACGCGGAATAATTACACGACTTACGTATTCGATATCAAGTTATGTCGCCCCGATAACAGGTTGATACTGAAAAGCCTTGAAACGGCTATCGTGGAGATATTTGAAAGCGGGCTTATCGAGTTCGAGAATGCAAAGGTCTTCGATACCTTTGTAAATATATTACCGACAAAAAGGAGTAAGAAATGAGTGAATGGTTAGATTTCGGGTTCAGGATAGCGACCTACGCCGCTTGCCTTGCAACGTGGATATTGCTATTGATAGCGCAACTACGGAAAGCGTTCAAAGAAGCGCGCAGCAAAAACACCGAAAAGGTGATGAATATAAATAAAGAAAAGCAGAAAAAAGAAGAAAAGGAGTTGGAACCTATGGCAGTATTTCTATGCGATAAGTGCGGAGCACAGGTAAAAGTGTCCGAAGCGAAACAATACGAGCATTTCGACGTCTGCGCGGCGTGCTATGATAAACTCAACCGCAAAGACGGTGAATTGAAACAGTTGGACGCGCAGATTGCGGAGTATGAACGCGTGCTCGCGGAACTGAAACAGCGTAAAGACCAAGTGGAGCATGAATAATGACGGAAGAAGAATTTAACGAACTGCTTACACGGCTTGCGGATAAGGGGTTCAAGCCTGCCGCCACTTCAGAGCCTGAGCCCCCCGCAACAGATGATGAGAAAGACGCAAAAATAAAAGCGTTGGAAGATGAAATACTACTGCTCAGACAGCAGAACGCATTGCTCGGCGCACAGGCGAGAGTAACGCCCGAGGACGAGCAGAAAAAGAAAGACGAGGAAGAGGCAAAACAAGTTGCCGAATATTTTAAAAACAGGAGAGTATAAACAATGTCGCATTTGATGAGTAATGAAAAGGTATTGAAAGCCGCGGGAGTGACCGATGAGGAAATCACCGCCATCAATACCGCAGACGCGAACGTAATCGTAAACACGTTGGAGCCTATCTTCAACAAACTGATGTCGTACGTACAGACCCAGCGCGTGGAAGTTGCAAGACTTGATAACCCTTTGCGCGGGCTTGAAAAAGGCTACGCCGCAATGAACGGCGGGAGCCTGAACGGTATGTTCCAGGAAGTCCTTGTACAGGCGCGAGATAAAGGTGCGGATAATCTGTACGGCGGGAAGAAATATGCGCCTAAGACCATTACGAACCCTTACGTAACATTCGATTACGGCAAAGACCCGCTTTCGTTTATCTATAAAATCAACGCGAAAATGGAGCGTATGATTGACTACGATGCGGCTGATATGTTGATGGCGCTCAAAAACAATTCGCTCGATGATTTTATCATGGGCAAACTTGCGGTGCTCCAGTCCGAGAATAACGCGGCTGAGTATGTCATGGAAAATAATGTATTGAACTGCGAAGAGTATCAATACGATACCTACGCCAACGTACAGAAATTCAGCGACGCGGCATCCCTCAATGCGTTCATGCACAAAGTGTTTGCGATGCAGAGATACCCCGAATCGAACATGCAGTACAAGAAAGTTAAGTTCAATACCACGAGAGGTACGGGCGATTTCGTGCTTATCATCGATACGCAGTTTGCGTTCGACTTCGCGCAGAAGTTCACCTACAAGCAGTATCTGAAACCGTTCCTGTTCCGTTCCGAGGACAGCGATAACTACGGTATGCAGGAAGAGCGTTCCCGTATCATCGAGGTAGACGCGCTCAATCCTACGACGCTTGCCGAGAATACCAACCTCGACCCTATGAACATGACGAAAGCGACTATTACGGGCGGTAAACTCATCGGGCGTATCGTTGACTTCAACGCCGTGAAGTTCGGACTCGGGTTCAAGTCCGCTATCTCAAAACCTCTGAACGCGCGTACCACGTATTATAACGAAATCCAGGATTACTGTTTCGATATGTGCCCCGCGTACGTAAACGTTCCGCTGGTCATTGCAGACGACTTCAAGCCCGACCGTATCATCAGCGTTTCCAACGTCGCCGCTGGCGCGTAATAAATTAAAAAGGAGTAGTCAAATATGTTTGTAGACATCAAACTTTATATGACTACGATTGACGAAGAAAATCTGTTTGTGGGAAGTTCACAGGAAGACCGTGAAACTTCCCTCAACAGTTTAAGAGTTCAAACGGAAATCATAAAAGCACCGTTCAATCCTACAGACCCGTTCAGATTGGAAGGGAACTATCTCGAGTATCAACGTAAATATAATTATGCGCGGTTTAAGTATTACGTGAATAACGACGATACCGAGCCGAGCGTGACGAGGTATTATTTCATACGGGATTTCGAGTACGTAAACGATATGGTATGCCGTATGGTTTGCGACGAGGATTTAGTATCCAATATATTCTGGCAGTTGAAATTCGCAAGGTTCTATCCGTCTATATGTACGTATAACAGCAATAAACTGACGGCGAACGGAAGAAAGTATAAAGCGATAGATGCAGGGCAGATATACGAAATAGAGGAAGAATATAACCTGCTGAAATATTTTCAAAGTTCTGGACTTCCGACGCTTGCAGTAGGATTTATTGTGTTTACGTCTACATATCCGCGCGACGAGGGGGACGGGTTCGCATATATAGAGGGAAATACAACATATCCTTTAAGGAATTACGTTTTACCTTTTATATACGACCCTCTGACGGGGAGCGTAAGGGAAGATTTTAAAATTTTTGCCGCAAGCGGAGATAGAGTTTTAGACGTGTTTGATTTAGGAAAATTCCTTAATCAGACTACGGCGGGGTTCGATATCGTTTCTTCAATGATTTATCTCAATCTTAAAAATGAGATAAATGTGACCGTAACAAAATATGATGATTACTACGGAGCAAGAATTTCGGGAATAGACGATAATTTTTTAAGGCAGATGACTTTGGCAGATATTGGAAATGCTATGGTAATAAAAAAGTTACCTGATGCTTTCGAAACATTTATAGAAAATCTGCCGATTGATATGTATTCTGTTCCTGAATACAAAAAACTGAATATATTTAACGGTGGAAACGTATATGAATACGATACCCGACAAATCGTTCCGTTCGGGGGCGTATCGAGAATAACGTATAAACAATCTTTCGTGCCGCCGTATCGCACGACGTTATATTTTAATGAAGAGCGGATACAGTACACGCCGAATAACTTTATCAGTTTCAATAACGATACCACGTTCATGGACTTTTCAAGCGCGTACGCAGACTGGTACCGCCAAAACTATAACTCCCAAATAATGGGGTTGAAAGTAAAACAGGAAACCGAACGTGAAAATCTTGGCGTGCGTACAGCGGCTGGACTGGCGAATACGGTGGTAGGAATAGGCGCAACACTTGCAGGAGGACAGATATCGGCGGCCTTAAATAAAAACGCTGCCGCACCTGCATTGGCAGGGGTAAACGCCGCAAAACAAGCGACAGACTTTGCAACGAACACGATTTCAAACTATCTCACGCTGAACAACAACCAAGCGAAAGAACGGAAACTGCAAGAGTTTCAGATACAGGACTTGAAGAATACTCCGTCGGAAGTTTCATTCGGCTCGTCTATCGTTCCGTTTATCGTGAATAAAATGTATATGCGGGTAGTTGTGTTCAAGAATATATTCTATGATGAAATCGTGAAATATCATAAGGCTTACGGATTTGAAAGCATGATTGATATTTCCGACAGTTTCCAACAGCATACGCTGTTCGATTACTACCGCGCGGACGATACCGTATTGAACACCGATGAGGTTTTCCTCGATGAGATGGAACGCAGTCAGGTAGAAGATACGTTTTCGAAAGGTGTGCGTGTGTGGTACGATTATAACAACATGAAAAACTTTACTATAGAAAATCCAGAAAAGGCGGTGTAAAATGGGAAAATTAAACGACAGGCTTATGCAACTCGAGGCCGCCAATAATAAATCGCAAAAGGATAACCAAATCCTGCGCGAGCAAATATTTAAACTGACCGCACAGGCGGCGCGCGCAAAGGTCGAGAAAAGCGATAGGGCGAAACTCCGCAATCATGTGAAACGGCTATACATGAACTCGTTCCAGGAAACGGCTATATCCATTTTCGATTGGCAGAACTTACCTGAGCCAAAGGAAATCGTAGGCGGTACAAGGTTCGACAGTAAACGTATCGAAAGCATGATTGCACGGTGCGGACGCGTGGCGATATTCCCGTATTATTACTCGTTCCCAAATCTTGACGGGCATATGGTACGGAAAAAGACATACCTCGCGTTACCGTTTACTGGCTCATACGGTCTGGACTGCTACGGGGAGTTCGGCGTGGTGCGTCCTTACGCGGCGTTCGGCGGGTCGCAGTATTTCAAAGACATGATAGTCAATAAGGACTGCGTTATCGTTTCCGACTTCTTCTTTCCTACGCTTACGGCGGGTAACACATCGTTCACGGTATTTCAGGCGATAGAACTGTACGCCGCGATGGTAGCCGACTGCGAAGTAGCGAAAAAGGTCAACCGAAACTGGATAAAACTCCCGATGCTGTTCGGTATCGACACGAGCGACGAGGACACTATCAAGACCGCCAACGCATTGTCTTTGGAAATCAAACAGTTACTGCTTGCGACCGAGGATAACGAGGACGCGTTCGTATCCCGCGTGGTGCCGTATCTCAAAACGCTGAGCACCAACGCGCAATATTTCGGGAAAGAGTTATCCGAGGAAATAAAGAATTATAAGAATGAAATGTTCGAGTTCCTCGGCATAGCGCATAACCAAAACGAAAAGAAAGAACGGCAGATAACTTCCGAAATCGAAGTCACGGCAGACCAATACAACATGAATATAACCAAACGCCTGAAAAACCGTACCGATGCGTTGGAACAGGCGAAACGGCTATGGCCAGAAGATTGGGGCGGCGTGAACATAAAGGTAAACCTGAACGGGTTCAACGAAAAGGAGGAGAAGAAAGATGGCGAATTTGACGCTGACGCTGAAAGAGATTGACTTGATAATCGGCGGGATTACTTCTCCCCGTGAACCGCATCAGGGTGTATTCGATATGTGCTCGGGCGATATCAACGTGGAGTACCTCGGGGAAAACTGGGGTACCTCAGATATCGAAACGCTCATCATGAACGAGTATGCGTTCCGCGAAATGGCGTTCGAAACCATTGAAGAGTTTCAGCAGTATTTTACGAACATATGGAATCGTGGGTTCTATATCATGAAACAAAACGTAGAGAACGCGCAGAAAATGACGTTCCAAGACCAATCCGAAAATTATACCGAAAACACGAGCGCAACATCTACTTCAACGACGAACGCGAGCGGGGACAGCAAGTTTACGAACGTACCGAACCAGTACAACAAGGATACTGACGCAGGGCTTACCTCGAGGAATATGAATACTTCCGAGGGCACAGGAACAAGTTTAGGTTCCGGGGAACGTACGTTTAACTCGACCAAAACGGGGAATCCGTTCGAAAAATGGCTCGCGTACTCTGAGCGGAACCGTAACATTATTTATAAATTCGTGGATAGTTTCAATCCCATATTCATAAATACCGTTACGATACAAAATTTCTATAGGAGATATCTCGATGACTACAATAAATGACAAGACCTATTCAGCATCGGAACATGAGCCTAAAACCGTCGCGGAACTGCTGTACCGCATGGAATTGATGCTGAAACAGGCGTTATTGCTCGGAGGGTTAAACTATAAAGGGATATACGATAGCGCAACAGTATACAGCAAAAACGACGCTGTTGTATATGCAGAAGACGGGCAAGGCTATGTACATGTAGAGGAAACCGATACTACAGGCGTTCCGCCTACAGATACAAGCGTATGGGAAATCTATGTAAGCGGCGTGCCTGGTGTTCCAGGGAAAGACGGACGCGGCGTTCAATCAGTACAAATCGTGGAGGTATAATAAATGGCTACAAGAACTTATGAAATAAAAGGTAAATACACGGACGGCACAGATTATACCGCGGGTACGTTTACAGTTTCAGACGGTACGAACGGAACCAACGGTACGAACGGGAAAGATGCGCTTGTATACAAAACGGTATTAAATGCAGTTGCGGGCGCTCCTGTAATTGGCGCTACCTTAAATCTTGTTGAGAGGAATTTTAACCGAACACCCGTAGCAGGGGAAACCGTTATGGTTATATATAAAGCGACTGCCGCAGAAAACAGGACTTTTATAGTACTTGCAGACATGATTGATACAAAGTCAGCGACTATAACGAGTTTTGTTGAAACAACGGGTAAAACAGGCGCGGCAGGAACCAACGGTGCAGACGGTGTAGGATTTTATTATACCACGGATACTACGACGGGAACTACACCTATTTCAACTCTTCTATCAAATATAATGCCTTCGGGGATAAAGGTAGATGATTTTCTCGTGAACGCAAACGGAAAAGTATGTCAAGTTACTTCTATACAAGGAAATACCGTATCGACAGGATATAGAACATCAATTAAAGGCGCGACAGGTGCAGCGGGTTCGCCAGGTGCTACGGGAAAAGGCATCGCGTCCGTACAAGTAGTTGAGGTGTAATCATGGCAAAGTTTGAATTAAAGGGGAAATACACCGATGGTACCGATTGGACAGCGGGTACTTTCGATGTGCCTACAAGTCTGCCGAACTATATGAGTTTGGAAAAACCGACAAGTATCAATGTTTCTACGAACGGGGCAGAAGTTACCTACACTGGTGTTGCGGAATGGGAAGCCGATGGCTCGATGAAAAGCGGGGAATATCATCAAGTACTCCCTATGCCTGTTGAAATGCTTATTCCTGCGCCTGTTACAGACCCGCCAGTAGTTGGAGGAACAATAAACCTCGGTTCTTCATATTTTAATAGACAACCACTTATAAACGAATATTTCTTGCTTCGCACTATTTCTCCCTCGAAAAATATACTTACACTTGCAATTGCAAAATGTACAGAACACAGCGGAGCAAATGCAGTTTGTGAAATAAAAAATAAAAATGATATTTCAGTTTCGCCTAAAAAGTATGCGCATAATATAACGATTGAGGCGGGAAATGCAGTTATTGGTTTTACGATATTCACATCACATCCAAATGCCTATCCAAACGCTTTGAGTGTATATGCAAACATAGGTCTTAGTGCTAATCAACAAATTCCAGCAAGTGGTGTTATCGGAAACAATTTACCCGTGTATTGCATTAGAATGGGAGTAACTGGATTAGCTGCAATAGCTGTCGGTATGAGTGTTAATTTAAATTCAGATACTGAAGTTAAGGATATCGTAGTACCACTATAACCCCATACAAAGAGGGTGGGATTTTACTC
>ERZ857922.3504-NODE-3504-length-13405-cov-5.865468_pt1 | contig 13405 bp, 14 predicted proteins | sample MGYA00519579_ERZ857922 | MGnify/ENA primary metagenome ERZ857922 (study PRJEB31778, sample SAMEA3449375) | human gut metagenome | biome: human gut; feature: human-associated habitat; material: faeces | place: United Kingdom | collected 2010/2012 ... | reverse complement strand
TGTAAAATTTAATGCAGAGATGGCGGAGAAAGAAAAGCTCTGTGATGAGTATGTAGCTAAGTTTGATAAGTTTATAGAAGAAAATCCTACTCTTATGAGATTAACTAAGGGTACTAAGAAAATCAATTATAACAGCCCTCAGCAGGTGGCTTGTTTATTCTATGATATTTTCAAACTGAAAAGCGTATCCAGAAAAGAGCCTAGAGGTACAGGAGATAAGATAGTACAACAGCATAGAAATAAGGCTAAAAAGGCAGGTACTAAAAAGGGAGAGGAGTTTATCCAGTTTTTAGATAACTACCAGAGATACAAAGAGTGCGGAAAGCTCTTAGGAACTTACATAGATAAGATCCCAGAGGTTAAGTGTGCTAAGACTAATGCAGTACATACTACATATAACCAGTATGGGGCTAAAACAGGTAGATTTAGTAGCTCCGATACAGTTACTAAGATCAATCTCCAGAACATCCCCAGCCATGAGAAAAGCATCCGTAAGATCTTTAGATCTAGAGATGGTTATAAGTTTGTAGGCGGAGATTTTAGCCAGATTGAGCCACGAGTACTCTCTTATGTATCTGGAGATGAGGCTATGCAGGAGGCATACAGAGAGGGTAAAGATCTATATGCTATCATGGGATCTAAGGTTTATGGAGTGCCTTATGAGGATTGTAGAGAGTTTTATCCAGATGGTACGGTAAACGCTGAGGGTAAACACAGGCGTACAACTATGAAAAGTGTACTTTTAGGTATTATGTACGAGCGTGGAGCTAAAGCCATCGGAGAGCAGTTTGATAAGAGTGCTGAGTGGGCTCAGAAACTTATTGACGATTTTTATAAGAGTTTTCCTAAGATCCAACAGCTCCGCCTTAAGGTAGAGAAGATGGCGGAGGAGTACGGATATGTAACTACCATACAGGGCAGAAAGAGAAGATTGCCAGAGATGCAGTTACCAGATCACGATGATTACCGCTATCAAGAGGCTCACAGGCAGCGCCTTAACGCTGTAATACAGGGATCCAGTGCGGATATTATGAAATTAGCTATGATCGCTATTTACAATGATCCTCAGTATAAGGCTCTGGATTGCCACATGGTAATAACCGTACATGATGAGTTAATCATGGAGGTACCAGAGGATCATATTAAGGAGGGAGCAGATCTATTAGTAAATACTATGAAAAGAGTAGGACACAGCCTTATAGATCTCCCTATGAGCGTAGATGCTGAGGTAAATGATTACTGGTACGGAGAAAACTTAGCAGATGAGTATTTAGAGGAGGAGTAAGCCTATGGGATATTTTCCTTTACCAGAGCTAAAGGGTAAGCCTAACAGGATCTTTGTAGATGGTAAAACTCTAAATCAGATAGCTAAGGAGAGCGGTATAAGGCTGGATACCGTACAGCATAGATATAGCAGAGGTATAAGAGATTATGAGGGCTTAACAAAGCCCTCTCATATCAGAGTAGAGCACGAAAAGACACAGAGGAAAACCTACTCTATAATGAGTGCTGGAGAGAGAGAGTAATGGAGAGGATCTGGGAGCTGGATATACCTCTCCAGACTATCTCCGATAAAACAGGGATAAGCAGATCCACAATATACGCCTTTTTGTATAACGGTACAGATCTTAGCAGTATGAGGCTTGCTAAGATCTGTAGCCTTTTAGGATTATCAATGGATTATGTAATGGGATTAAAACAGGAGGATAACTAATATGAGTATGATGGAATGGGCTAAAAGAGAGGTAGAGATAGCATCTAAGAGAGAAAGAGGAGATAAGCCATATAGTGAGTGGGATTATGGCTGTGCTTGCTATGATAGTGCTCTTAAGGCGTTTGAGAGCCTTTGTGGAGATGGTCACAGCGGTTTTAGTATCGGCATTACAAAGGGGATCCTTAATAGATTGATAGAGGGAAAGCCTCTTACTCCGATTGAGGATACAGAGGATGTATGGAATGTATGTAGCAGAGGAGAAAATGGTGGAGTAGCTACATACCAGTGTAAGCGTATGAGTAGCCTGTTTAAGGATGTATACCCAGATGGTACAGTAAAATATCACGATAACGATAGATATTATTGTATTAAATGGGATGATCCTAATCTGTGCTGGCATAATGGGTTTATTGGTAAGATTTATAGTGAGATGTTCCCTCTTACTATGCCTTATATGCCCTCTAATAAATCGGATGTGATTGTATGTGATGAGCTCCTCACAGATCGTAAAAACGGAGATTTTGATACTTTAGCTGTATTGTATATCCAGAGATCTCACGGAGAAAAGGTAGAGGTAAACAGATACTTTAAGGAGGGAGAAAAGAGCTTTATAGAGATCTCTCCAGAGGAGTATGAGGAGCGTAAGAAGATGCACGAAAAGAGGCAGGAGCAGGAGGCTAAGGCACAGGATGAAAATTAGATATAATCGTTTTGCTGTATTTCCTGTGATGTGTCACGATTGCCATAGGTATATCTGGATGGAGCCTTATAGGAGGGCTGATGTGTGGCATAACTGGTTAGATAGATATGTAAAGAAAACTATCTGTAATGAGTGCCTTAAAAAGTATGATGTAGGAGGTAAACAGTGAGATATAAAGTATATGATGAGGAAGATAAGAAAGAGAGAACTCTGGAGGAGTGCGTAACTCCTTTAGAGGTAGGATCTGTAAGGAGAGTGCAGGTTAAAAAGGGAGATACCAGAGAGGTACATCATTTTAGAGTACTGGAGGAATTAAAGAGTGTTTGATTTTAACGGAGAAAATTTACAGGTTGGAGATAAGGTAATAGTGTATGCGAGCTACTTTAGCAGTAAATCTTATTATGTAGGTACTGTGGTAAAAAGAACTCCTACAGGGCTCTTAGATATAGAGTGGGGGAATGGTAAAAAAGAGAGATTTAAGAGTAACGGATATGAGTATCATAGATCCTCTGGATACGGTAGAACCTCACTTTATTTAGAGCCTTATACTGAGGAAAGAGGTAAGCAGGTTATACAGGAAAATAAGAGAAAGTGTATGGTAGGCTGGCTTAAGGAGTTTGATTATACAAAGCTCACAGGAGGTACAGATGGAACTGTTTATGCGGACACGGTAAACGGTCTTTGCGGATACGGTTCATGGACACTTGCCTCTAAAAAAGGAACATATACCTATACAGATGCAAATGATAAGACATATGAGTATTCATTTAACAAAGCATGGCAGGCAGGTTCGGGAAGCACGACAAAGAGAAGTCTTTATTTCACACCGCAAGCACCATGTAAGGTAACGGCTGTATTTTTGGGCGGTGATGCTGCAAGAAGCATGACTGTTTACCAAAGCGAAGATAATAAGGCAACTCAGCCGGGTACGGGTTCTGTGGCTTCTGTAAGTCTTGAAGTAAAAGATACACAAAATCCTGTATACATTTACGGCGGCAGCAGCAATAAACAGATATTTGCTGTAATAGTAGAGTATTATGCCGACGGTGCAGGCGATTTGGAAGATGAAATAAAAGATATTGACACACCTGTTCAGTTTGTTGACTGGGGCGGTGCAAAAGCAGTTCTTACGAAAAATGACCTGACCGACAATACAAAAGTATGGATACAGGACAGCAACGGCACAATGACACAACTTAGTACGGAGTATTTTGCCGAAGCAGATGTTGCATACAATGCAAACGATAAGTATACAATAAATGCACTTGCTGTATATAAAGACAGATTATACGCATCATGCGATAACGGACTTGTGATTGTTTTTACAAGCTGTCAGAAGTGTTACAAGCTTAAAAAGGTCAGTGATTTCGATAATAAGACAATGACTATAGAAAATGATATTATGACTGTCAGCGACGGAATAAACAAAAAAGAAATCGAGATGGGAAGCATCGGAGGAAATTCGATAGAACCTGACGAAGCTAATGTTCTGCTCGCAAACGGTGCAAAGCTTATTGATGTAAGAACAGCGGAAGAATTTGAAGAAAAATGGGCAATAGACTCAATTAATATTCCGTTGGATACATTGGAGACGGGACTTAGTATTTATGACAAGAGCACACCGCTTATCTTTGCATGTGCATCAGGTGTAAGAGCCGAAAGTGCTGTTAAAAAGGCAATGGAATTAGGATATACGAATGTATACAATCTTGGAAGTTTTGAAAAGATGCCTACACAAGAAAAAACACTGGACCCAACACCGACACCGAACCCAACGCCGACACCAGACCCGACACCTAATCCGACGCCGGGAACAGATGATTCAAACGGAAACGGCGGAAACAGCCAGGGAACAACAGAAGATAATAATAATGATGAATCTGATAATGAACAGTCTAGGACAGAAGAATCTGTTGCAACAGGTGAAAGAGGCTTCTCATTATGGTATGCATTAAGTGCAGCTATAGCATCACTTGGTGCAGGCTTAGCACTTACAGGCAAAAAACGCAGAAAAGACGAAGAGTAATCAATAATTATACGAAAAAATTATTTGCGTAATCAGCTCTGATGAATAAAAACAATATGCTCCTTTTCGGGCAGGCAAGTGAGGCAACGAAATCACTTAATGCACGGAAAGGGGCATTTATGTTGTGATGAGCATAATTTTACAATTTTAAAATAGTCTGAAAACAATACAATTTAAACACAATTAAAAAATAAAAGTGTGCAACGAGATGAGAAATAAAAAAATATCAAAAATATTTCAAAAAAGTGTTGACAAATACACAGATGGGTGTTACTATACAATTACAAAAAGGAAACAACATAAAACACAATACAAAGTGTCACAGTTGTTAAAAGGAGGTTGATTCCGTTGGAAACAAAAGAATCTAATCCTCAATATGAAAGTGGTAATGCATAGCAGTTCCCCGCAAGAAAGACCTTTACAACATATTGAATAATTAACATCATAATGATAGAGATGATGAACAAGTTAAAGGTTACATAAGCTGGCATTTCATATTGAACATTTACCACACAGTTAATACATAAGGTTTTCTTATTTGTGTAAAGAAACATATAAGAAAAGAATCTATGATTAATACAACTTGAAAGTTTATGATATTAAGCTGATATATTTCTTGAGATATACAAGACGTATATATGGAATATGAATCACATATAATACATAGATTGAGAGAAAATAGTAATCATACTTTTTGAAGATGTAAGGAATGTGAAGAATCCAAGCATACTGAAACTTAGTATTATCACCATTTACAAAAAGTAGTAACTTTCTAAGTATTTATTACGAGGCAGGGAATAAAAAAATTAAGCTGTTATATACAGCAAAAAAGTTACATTAAGTAACAAAAGTCGATTAGGTTGGAACATAATGAATTCAATCATTTATCGAAAAGGAGAAAAAATTGAATACAGAAGAACAGTGTTAGAAAGGCCGTTATGTAAGAATTTATATAGCGGTCTTTCTTTTTGTTTATTCTTTTCTTTTAAGAATAGAATGTGTGGGAATCCCCTTTTTATTGCTATTTTTGTAGCAAATAATTTATCAATCAAGTAAAAGGTTTCTATATGAGAAAGTTGAAAAGTTTATGGCTGGTTTCGGTTGTGCTGCTATTAGTAAGCTGCTCGATGTCCGCTAAATCAGATAAATCAAGTGAGGCTGGTACCGCCTCCAAGGGAGAGGTCGTTACTTTGAACAAGGCAGAGTTCCTGCAAAAGGTATTCAATTACGAGAAGAACGCTACGAAATGGGTATATGAAGGTGATAAGCCTTGTATCATCGATTTTTATGCGGACTGGTGTGGTCCCTGCAAGCAAGTGGCTCCTATTTTAAGGGATTTGGCTATCCTGTATAAGAATGATATCGTAGTTTATAAGGTAAATGTGGATAAGGAAAAGGAGTTGGCTGCCGCTTTTGGCATACAAAGTATTCCTACGTTCTTGTTTATCCCTAAGGAAGGACAGCCTCAGATATCGATGGGAGCTCTTCCCCGTGAGGAGTTTGTGAAACAGATCGATACTTTCTTGTTGAAGAAGAAGTAACACGACTTAGTTAATCATCATTTATAGATCGGAAAGCCGTAGAATTTTAGATTTTACGGCTTTTTTAATTGGGAGGGATGCTTTATGAAAGTAGGAATTATCAGATGTATGCAAACAGAGGATTTTTGCCCCGGTACTACTGATTTTAGGATGATCCGTGAGAAAAAGGGAGCCTTTGAGGGTGTAGAGGAAGATATTGAGATCATTGGGTTTATCAATTGCGGAGGTTGTCCCGGAAAAAAGGCCGTATTAAGGGCGAGGGAGTTGGTGAATAGAGGGGCGGATAGTATCGCTTTTGCTTCCTGTATCCAAAAAGGGACGCCGATAGGTTATGCCTGTCCTTTCGCCAAAAGGATGAAGGATGTTATCCAGAACGATTTAGGCGATGGCATCCGGCTGATCGATTATACGCATTAGGAAGATCCGGTAGCTGGTGGAAAAGGCATAAAAAAAGAGGGCATTGAAAAATGTCCTCTTTTTTATTTTGGCATCGCACGAATTATTCAGCGCTTTCAGTTGCCGGAGCTTCTTCAGCGGGAGCCGCTGCGGCTGCTTCCTCAGCTTGCTTAGCAGCTTCAGCTGCTGCCAATTCTGCTTTCTTTTTAGCTACGATTTCTGCTTTTGCCTTATTAGCTTCCTTCTCAGCCTCAAGACGTGCTTTAGCTTCTGCTCTAGCTGCTTCGCTGTCTTTTTCTTTGATAGCTTGTACGGAAGCTTGTTTGTTCTTCAACCAAGCTTGGAATTTCTCCTCAGCTGCGGCTTCGTCGAACGCACCCTTCTTAACACCTTCCAATAAATGCTTTTTCAAGCAAACGCCTTCGCGAGAAAGGATGTTACGAGTTGTGTCTGTAGGTTGAGCACCTACTTGTAACCAATACAAAGCTCTTTCGAAGTTCAAATCTACTGTAGCAGGATTAGTGTTCGGATTATAAGAACCTATCCTTTCAATAAATCTTCCATCACGTGGAGCCCTGCTGTCTGCGATCACGATTTGGTAGAAGGCGTAACCTTTACGACCGTGTCTTTGCAATCTAATTTTTGTTGCCATGTTTGAATAATTAATTTAAGCTGTTTGTATTAGCGGGTGCAAAGATAGGAGTTTCTGTTTATAAAACAAGCGTTTTGTTGGAAAATATGTGGATGTTTCTGCTTTTTTTAAAGGTAGTTTAAGGGATTAGTCCCTTATGCAATTGGTTGCCGACACCGTCGGCAATAATGCTGACGCTGTCGGAAATATTGCTGACGCTGTCGGAAATATTGCTGACGGCGTCGAAAATATTGTCGACGGCATCGGCAACCAATTTCTTCCTAGTCTTGCCCCGGAAAGATCGTATGAAATCTCCTGTACATCCCTAATGAAAGGGATTTTTCTTATCTTTGCGGCTTCATTATATTAATGTATTAAAATAAACATATGATTTCAGTTGACGGACTAACAGTAGAGTTTGGTGGAAGCGCCCTTTTCTCGGATGTTTCTTTTGTGATTAACGAGAAAGATCGTATCGCCTTGATGGGTAAGAACGGTGCCGGTAAATCTACCTTGTTGAAGATATTGGCCGGCGTGCGGGAGCCAAGCCGTGGAAAAGTGTCCGCCCCTAAAGATACCGTGATCGCTTATTTGCCGCAGCATTTGATGACGGAGGATGGCCGTACCGTTTTCGAGGAGACGGCGCAGGCTTTCGCCCATCTGCACGAGATGGAGGCGGAGATCGCCGAATTGAATAAGCAACTGGAGACTCGTACGGACTATGAGTCGGATGGTTATATGGAGCTGATCGAGCGGGTCTCTACCTTGAGCGAGAAATTCTATTCCATAGAGGAGATCAATTACGACGCCGATATAGAGAAAACCTTGTTGGGACTGGGTTTCAAACGGGAGGATTTCGACCGGCAAACCAGTGAATTCAGCGGTGGCTGGCGTATGCGTATCGAACTGGCGAAACTACTGTTGAAGAAACCGGATGTCCTTTTGCTGGACGAGCCGACGAATCACTTGGATATCGAGTCTATCCAGTGGTTGGAGGATTTCTTGATCGATAACGGTCAGGCCGTAGTGGTGATCAGCCACGACCGTGCGTTCGTGGATCATATCACGACTCGTACGATCGAGGTGACGATGGGCCGGATTTATGATTATAAGGTAAACTATAGCCAATACTTGCAATTACGGAAGGAACGTCGTGAGCAACAACAGAAGGCTTATGACGAGCAACAGAAGATGATCGCCGAGACGAGAGAGTTCATCGAGCGTTTCAAGGGCACGTACTCCAAGACCTTGCAGGTGCAGAGCCGTGTGAAGATGCTGGAGAAACTGGAGATCTTGGAGGTGGATGAGGAAGATACCTCGGCTTTGCGCTTGAAGTTTCCGCCTTCGCCCCGTTCGGGCTCTTATCCGGTGACGATTGAGAATGTCTCGAAAGCGTATGGCGATCATACGGTTTTCCGAAACGCTAATCTGATGATCGAGCGAGGGGATAAGATCGCTTTCGTCGGGAAGAATGGCGAGGGTAAGTCTACCTTGGTGAAGTGTATCATGAAAGAGATCGAGCATGAGGGGACGTTGACGCTGGGGCATAACGTGATGATCGGTTATTTCGCCCAGAACCAAGCCTCCCTGCTGGATGAGAATCTTACGGTTTTCCAGACGATAGACGATGTGGCACAAGGCGATATCCGTAATAAGATCAAGGATCTGCTGGGTGCGTTCATGTTTGGCGGCGAGAACTCGGCGAAGAAGGTGAAGGTGCTTTCCGGTGGCGAGCGTACACGTCTGGCCATGATTAAGCTATTGTTGGAGCCTGTGAACTTGCTGATTCTGGATGAGCCGACAAACCATCTGGATATGAAGACGAAGGATATCTTGAAGCAGGCGTTGCTTGACTTTGACGGGACGTTGATCGTCGTATCCCACGACCGTGATTTCTTGGATGGGCTGGTCTCTAAGGTCTATGAGTTCGGAAACCAAAAAGTGACGGAGCATTTGGAAGGCATCTATGAGTTTATGCAGCGCAAGAAGATGGAGAATCTGCGTGAGCTTGAGCGGAAGAATTAAATCCTCCACCCAAGCGTCAGCATAATATCATACGTGGAGCTATCTATATCTTTATGATACTTATAATGGGTACGGCGGGAGAAATAACGATTTCGCAACGCAATATTCCATTTATGCTTGGACATATAGGCTAAGGTGGTGGAAAATACCGTTAAACGTGCGTTGCCGGCATCGCCTTGTACGTTTAACTTTGTAGGGTCCACCGCGTTCCAGTCTATATCCGGCTCGTATCCTTTCCATGTGAAGATATGGTAGTTCTCCAAATCGATCAAGAACGCCCAGCGTTTATCGTAGGCCAATCCGGTGAACGCTTTCACGCTATAACCGCTTCCCAGATTATAATCTCTCTCTTCCAGCCGGAGGTAATCGGAGATGCTTGCGCCCAAGGCGACTCCTGTTCCGTATAATTCGGCGTAAACATCTACCTTATTGTCCGGCGTGCCTCTTTTGTAATAGATCAATCCACCACCGACCGCCGCCGCTTCCGATATGCGGTAGGGAGCTACCGTTTGGGAACTATTGGATTTTAACTCGGAATCATAGTAGTCGAAATGCTGAAAGATTCCAGCGGCCAGACTACGAGGGCCTTTACTCCAGACCTGTTTCCCCCAGATAGCCCCAACGGCATTGACTTGGCTGATGAGCGGCTGGCTGGAAAAGAAATCGAACCCGGCCTTCAACTGAAACCATTCATAGGGCGAATAGAAGTCATCATTGAAAGGATCTCCATAATCCAACCTGAAGGATACGTGCATGCTCGTAGTGCCATGCTTGGAGCCTTCCTGCTCGGCAAGGAAGCGAGGGCCGACACCCACGATGAAGTTTACGGGAACCGAGGTGTAGACACGCCCCTTGGAGCTGCTGTGTCTCCAAGCTTCTCCCGTGATGATACGATTGATCGCCCGCATCGGAGATATCAAACCGGATAAGATCTCCCGTCCCACACGTTCCGCCCCGTGGGAGCGGTTGTCGATGAATAAGTCGGAGAGCCGGTAGGTAATCTCACCTAATTCTATACCGCCGAAAGAGGTGGCAAGCATGTCATTGATGGAGGGCGGTTCCGTTTCCATAAAGAATTCCCACATTAGGCTGCCTCCCGCCGCGAATGGAATGGATTGCCAGAAATTCAGTCCATTGCTACGGGCCGCGTTGAAATATAACGATCCGTGATAGGGATGGGCCACCAGATTGGTAGAGAACTTATCCGTGTCCCAAACAGGCCCCGTCTTGAAGTTTTGCTTAATCGTATGTCCGTTTATCTTCGCGAAATCCTCGTTCATTAAGAAACGGTCGAAAGTCCAGACGGCCATGTTCATTCCGAATACCTCGCTTGCTGCCAACCAAGGGCGGCGTGGAATGAAAAGGGCCGTGTCGCTCACGTAATTGCGGGCATCCATCTGAGGGAAGTGTTGCCCCCACATCCATTGGCTGGATAGCAGACAGATCAACCCGATCAACATGCATTTTTTCATCCTCATCTAACTCAATTCTCTTTTGTGAATAAAAATCAATAGGTTACGGTTATAACCACTCCGCAAACTTATATATAATAAACATTAAGGGATTCGTTTGGTTTAAATTATTGTTAGGTATTCTTTCTATAAATGCTGTTATTTGCGAACTATTCCGTATTTTTGCGAAAAAAACAAAATGATAGATTTTATCACCTTTTGTGACTATACAGGGACCTTTGCGTTTGCCATAAGTGGCATAAGATTGGCTTCTGCGAAACAATTTGATTGGTTTGGCGCCTATGTGGTGGGTGTCGTGACCGCTGTAGGAGGAGGTACGATTCGTGATATTTTATTGAATGCGGTGCCTTTTTGGATGGAACAAGCCTCTTATTTGATTGTCTCGGCCTTGGCTTTGTTGTTCGTTATCGCTTTCCGAAAATACGTGATCCGTTTGAACAATACATTTTTTATATTCGATGCTATCGGATTGGGGTTGTTTGTGGTGGTAGGTATCGCCAAGACCTTGGATTTCGGGTTTCCCATGTGGGTGGCGATCGTGATGGGAACCATAACCGGCTCGTTTGGCGGTATGATGAGGGATATATTGATTAATGAGGAGCCTTTGATATTCCGGAAAGATATTTATGCGTTGGCTTGTGTCTTTGGCGGTTTGATATATTATATATGTATGCAAACTTCTATGTCGGCGGCGATGATACAGTTCGTATCGGCGTTGAGCGTGTTCCTCGCACGTATAATCGCCGTAAAATATCATATAAGTGTTCCGGTGTTGAAAGGAGAAGAATAATTTATTAACTTTGCATAATTATATGGACATGCATACTCAACAAGAAAAGGCTTCCATCCTGTTGATATATACGGGTGGGACGATAGGTATGATCGAGAATCCGGAGACTGGAGTGTTAGAGTCGTTTAATTTCCAGCATTTGAAGGACAATATGCCGGAGTTGAAGAAACTGGGGTATTCGGTGGCCACGATACAGTTCGATCCTCCGATGGACTCCTCGGAGATGGGGCCGGACTCGTGGATGAAGATCGTGAAAATCATCGCCGATAATTATCAGAAATACGACGGCTTCGTGGTACTGCATGGCACGGATACAATGTCGTATACGGCATCGGCTTTGAGTTTTATGCTCGAGAACCTGAGTAAGCCGGTGATCCTTACGGGATCGCAATTACCGATCGGGATGTTGCGTACCGATGGGAAGGAGAACTTGATTACGGCGATCGAGATAGCGGCCGCCAAGGAGAACGGCTTACCGTTGGTCCCGGAGGTCTGTATCTTTTTTGAGAATGATTTATTGAGGGGGAATCGTACGAGTAAGATAAACGCAGATAATTTTAACGCGTTCCGTTCGTACAATTACCCGGCTTTGGCTCATGCGGGTATCTATATTAAGTATGATCTGCCGCAGGTATATCATCCGGTATCGCGTAAGCCGCTGAAGCCGCATTATTTGTTGGACCGAAATATCGCTATACTAAAACTATTCCCCGGAATTTCTCCGCAAGTAGTGGAAAGTATCCTGAATATCCCGGGTCTGAAAGGCGTGGTGATGGAAACATTCGGAAGCGGAAACGCTCCGTGCGAGGAATGGTTCTTGAATATGTTGAAGGAGGCTGTAGACCGTGGTATCGTCATCGTGAATGTTACTCAGTGTAGGGCCGGAAGTGTGGAGATGCACCGTTATGAGACGGGGCACAAATTGTTGGAGGCAGGCGTGACGAGCGGCTTCGATAGTACGACGGAGAGCGCCGTGACGAAGCTAATGTTCCTCTTCGGCCATGGGCTGACACCCGACGAGGTGAAGGAGCATATGAACTGCTCGTTGATCGGGGAGGTATCGATCCCTGAGACGTTCCGCCCCTAGTGTATACTATGTAAAACAGAAAAAAAGCAGTGTTGCGGAATAGGAGAGTATGAAACTATCATTTCTGAGTTTAGCGAGTGGGAGCAGTGGGAACTGCTATTATTTGGGGACTTCGGAATTCGGTATGCTGATTGACGCAGGTATCGGAATCCGGACCATAAAGAAAGTATTGAAGGACCGGTCGATCGATTTTACCAAGATCGTGGCCGTGTTGATTACCCACGATCATGCGGATCATATCAAGACGGTCGGGTATTTGGGCGAGAAGCTTTGCATTCCTGTCTATGCGACAGCCGACGTGCACCGGGGGATTGATAAGAGCCGGTATGTGGAGGAGACCTTATGTGTCTCCCGCAAGGTTATAGAAAAAGAAGTTCCATTCCTTATCCGTGATTTCCGTATCACGGCTTTCGAGGTGCCTCACGATAGTACTGATAATGTGGGATACCATATCGAGTATGGTAATCATAAATTCACTTTCGCTACCGACGTAGGCCATATCACGGACACGGTGGGGAAATATATCTGCATGGCGAACCATTTAATATTGGAAGCGAACTATGATGAGGAGATGCTTCGTTTCGGTACATATCCCGCTTTCTTGAAAGAGCGGGTGGCGAGCCCCACCGGGCATTTGAGTAATAGGGAGGCTGCAGAGTTCTTGGCGACCCATTATAATACCGGTTTGAAGAATATCTGGCTTTGCCATCTCAGCCGGGACAATAACCATCCCGAACTGGCCTATAAGACAGTGGATATACGTCTTTTCCAAGAGGGCATAAGGGTAGGGAAAGATGTCTCATTGGTAGCGTTGAAGCGGACTACACCCTCGGATATTTACGAGTTTGATTAAAATTTTAAGAAAAAAAGTAGTCGAAAAGTTTGCGGGGAAAAATAAAACCTCTATCTTTGCACCCGCAATCGAGAAACAAACGGTGGTTTGAAAAAGTAACGATAGCAAAACAGAATGACTTGGTAGCTCAGTTGGTAGAGCAAATGACTCTTAATCATTGGGTCGAGGGT
>ERZ857922.3503-NODE-3503-length-13406-cov-4.574189_pt1 | contig 13406 bp, 10 predicted proteins | sample MGYA00519579_ERZ857922 | MGnify/ENA primary metagenome ERZ857922 (study PRJEB31778, sample SAMEA3449375) | human gut metagenome | biome: human gut; feature: human-associated habitat; material: faeces | place: United Kingdom | collected 2010/2012 ... | reverse complement strand
GAAAAAGACATAAGTACATAATTATTGGATTAAAAATGGGCAAAACACTTGTCATCGCCGAAAAACCGTCTGTTGCAGGAGATATAGCAAGGGCGATCGGCGGTTTAAAAAAAGTCGGAGACCACTACGAGGGAGATTCTTATATTGTTGCTTCCGCTGTGGGTCACCTTCTCGAACTCAAGGAGCCGGCAGAATACGAAGTAAAAAGAGGTAAATGGAGCTTCGCCAATCTTCCGGTCATCCCTTCTCACTTTGATCTTGCTCCGATTAAAAAGTCCGAAACCAAGTTGAACGGACTTAAAAAACTTCTCAAGAGCAAAGAGGTTGACAAAGTCATAAACGCCTGTGATGCGGGGCGCGAGGGCGAGCTGATCTTCCGCTACATTATGGAAGCGGCCAAGAGTAAGAAACCGATTTATCGTTTGTGGCTTCAGTCCATGACAAAGGGTGCAATCCTGGATGCCTTCAAGCATCTGAGGACGGACGCACAGATGCAGCCTCTGGCGGATGCTGCCAAGAGTCGCTCGGAAGCGGACTGGCTGGTAGGTATTAACGGTACCCGCGCCATGACGGCTTTTAATAGTAAGGACGGCGGTTTTTTCCTTACGACCGTCGGCCGAGTCCAGACACCTACACTGGCTCTCGTTGTTAACCGCGAAGAGAAGATTCGAAGCTTCGTCCCGCGCAATTACTGGGAAGTGCATGCCGACTTTAAGGCGAACGCCGGTATATATGAGGGCAAGTACTTCGATCCTGCCTTCAAAAAGAGTTCGGATCCTGACTTGAAAGCCGAAAGGCTTTGGTCCGCCGAAGAGGCGCAGAAAATTGCAGACGCGGTCAGAGGGAAGAAAGGCACGGTAACCGAAATATCCAAACCTTCGACTTCTTCCTGTCCGGCCCTTTACGACCTGACCACACTGCAGCGCGAAGCCAACTCCCGCTTCGGCTTCTCCGCTAAGACAACGCTGTCAATTGCCCAGGCGCTTTACGAAAAGCACAAACTGCTCACCTATCCTCGTACGGATGCCCGCGCACTGCCGGAAGACTACCTTCCTACCGTTAAAGAGATTTTGGGTGCGGTCGCTCAGACCTCCTCCCTCGGTAAGTTCGCTCAAAAGGCCCTGCAGGATAACTATGTCGTGTTCACCAAAAAGATCTTCAATAATGCCAAGATCAGTGACCACTTCGCCATTATTCCGACCGGTCAAGTGCCCAAAGAGGCTTTGTCCGAAGTCGAGCAAAAGATTTACGACTTAGTAACGAAACGCTTTATCGCTGTTTTTTATCCTCCGGCTCAGTTCTTGAATACAACACGAACAACGGTTGTTGAGGGATACCACTTCGTGAGCGAAGGAAAAGTGATGCAGCATCCCGGCTGGCTGGAAGTTTACGGGCGTACAAGCGAAGACTCCGGCAGCGAATTAGTTCCCGTGACAAAGGGTGAGACACCGCTTGCCGTCAAGTCAGATGCCCTGGGACTCGCAACAAAACCACCGGCTCGCTACACCGAAGCGACGCTGCTGAGTGCAATGGAAAACGCCGGAAAGACTGTTGAAGAAGCGGAACTGCGTGATGCGATGTCCGAAAAAGGCATCGGAACCCCGGCCACTCGTGCTGCAATCATCGAAGGACTCATCGCTCAGAGCTACTTGATTCGCGAGGGACGCGAGCTGATTCCGACGGCAAAAGCTTCTCAGCTCCTTACGCTCCTTAAAGGCCTGAACATCGAAACGCTTTCCGAAGCCGAGCTCACAGGCGAGTGGGAATACAAACTGTCCCAAATTGAAAAAGGGCAGCTTTCACGTAAAGACTTTATGAAAGAGATCGGTGATCTCACCCGCAGCATTGTGGATCGGGCGAAAAGCTACGGGGCCGACACGGTTCCTCTGAGCAATCCTGCCACTCTGAAAGCCCCCTGCCCGAAGTGCGGCGGAAAAATTGTCGAAAACTATCGTCGTTTCGCCTGTACTTCCTGCGATTACAGCATTCCGAAACACCCGGGCGGCAGAACCTTTGCGCCAGAAGAGGTTGACGAACTGCTGACAAAAGGCCAGATCGGACCCCTCGAAGGATTCATCAGCAAAATGGGACGACCGTTCTCTGCCGTCCTCAAGCTCGGACCGGCGCCGGACTACAAGATTGACTTTGACTTCGGAGAGAAGCCGGAGAGAGAGACCGTCGATCTCGAAGAACTTCGCAAAACCGACCCCGTAGGAAAATGCCCAGTCTGCGGCAAGAATGTCTATGAGACGGAAAATGCCTATGTCTGTGAGGATCATCTCGATCCGAACGCAAAGAAGAAGTGCACTTTCCGCAGCTCGAAAGTCATTCTGCAGCAGCCGATAAGCCGAGAAGAGATGAGCAAACTGCTTTCCACCGGATCCACAGATCTGCTTCACGACTTTGTGTCTAATCGAACCAAGCGGAAATTCTCTGCTTACTTGGTCACGGACAGTAAAGGCAAAATCGGATTTAAGTTTGAAGAAAAGACCGGCGGCAAAAAGACGACCGCTCCTGCCAAAAAATCCACGGCCAAAACCGCTAAGAAAACGGAGAGCTAAGATCGTTCGGACAAAGTTGGTTTAAATGAAAACGGGAGTGCTGACTCCCGTTTTCGTCTTATTTAGGCTGTCCGTCCGCAGACGATTCGGCCGCCGTTTCCTGCTCCGAGGACTGCTCCGGGAGAAGAGGTTTCTTATCTTCGTCCTTCGAGCCGATTTTGGTCACTAAAATCTGGTCAATTCTATGGCGTTCAACGTCGATGACTTCAAATCGATAACCGCCGTATTCAATGTGGTCGGTTAACTTCGGAATCTTGCGAAGCATATACATCATAAAGCCGGCCACGGTCTCATAGGTTTCATCTTCCGGCAGCTGACCGAAATCGAAAACGCGCTCCACATCGTCAATCGGCGTTGCGCCGTCAATCAGCCAGGAGCCGTCGGAACGCTGAACAATCTGAGCCTCGTCAGGTGTTAAAACAAATTCGCCCATGACGGTACTCATAATGTCGTTCAATGTAATCACACCGACGGTCAGGGCATACTCATTCAGCACCACCGCAAAGTCGGATCGCTGAGTCTTAAAGAGATCCAAAACTTCGGACAGTGTCAGCGAATCAGGAACCGCGGGAAGCGAAGAAATGCAGTTTTGATCTTTAAGAGAAAAGGTCTTCCCTTCAATGACTCTGCGAAGAATGTCTTTTGAATCCACATATCCGATCACGTGGTCAATATCTCGATCGCAAACGGGGAACTTATTATGGGGGCTGGAAGCAATCTTCTTGGCGATGCTTTCATAGCTTTCATCCAGCGTGAAATAAACAACATATTCCCGCGCCGTCATCGCGCTCGGAACCAAGCGGCTCTCCAAATCCATCACGTTCTCAATGGCGGCCTGCTCGCTCGGCGCAATTAAACCGGCAGCTGCGCCCGCGTCCACCGTCGCGACGATGTCCTCACTGGTGATTTTGTTTTTGTTTTGGGTCGGAAGACCGAACAGCTTCATTAACGCGTTGGAGATAACCGTAAGAAGCCAAACAAACGGTTTCAGAACTTTGATGAGAACTTGCATTGAGCCGATCAGACGCACGGAAATTTTTTCCGGATTCGTCAGACCGATGCGTTTCGGCAGGAGGTCAGCAAAGATAATGAACAACATCGTGATCAGAAGGAATGAACACAAAAACGACGTTGTCTCTAAGTATTGAGCAGGAACAAACCACTTGAACAAACCGGCAAACACATCCGTGAAAGCGGCCTCACCGACGATACCGCCGAGAATAGCAACCGCATTAATGCCGATCTGAATAACAGAGAAGAACGGCCCGGGTTTTTCCTGAAGATTAATAACCTCCTGGGCTCGCTTATCACCGTTCTCGACCATTTGAGTCAATCTGACTCGGCGAGACCCGGCAAGAGAGATTTCCGATATGGCGAAGTAGGCGGCCGCCACGATCAAAGCGAAGATAGATAAAAGTTTTAAAGATAAATCCATGCTTGTCCTTTCCTTTCCCGTATTAGCCTACCAAAAGGAACGTCCAAACATAAGAAGATTTAGCAATTCCTCTTACAAGTAAGGATTGATGTTCCCAAGCTGGTAATGTCTGATCTTGTCTTTCAAAGCATCGGCTTCGGCCATGTAGTGGATCAATAAAGCCAAGGCGTCGCTCTGAAGATCAAAAGTCCTGCGCAGTCTGGCGGCCTTACGGATGACGACAAAACTGCGGGAAACATATCGACCGTGGTCTAAAAATTCATCCAGTGCGCCCAGATCTTTAATTTCATTAAAAATCTCAGCGGGCAGCCCGCTTACTTCCTGCAGTTCTTCGGGACTGAACGTGGTCTGCACTTCTGTAACAATCATCTGACTCATCGTTTATCTCCTACAGGTTTTCTCTCGGGTTGAATTTCGAGGCTTCCGCTATCTTCTGATAGAGTTCTTTCACTTCGTCAGAAGGAGCAGGCGGAACAACGATCGAGATCAGCAAGTACATGTCGCCTGCCGGTCCTTTCTTGTTCGGGAAACCTTTGCCGCCGATACGAATCTTCTGCCCTGCCTTGGCGCCGGCCGGAATCTTGACGGAAATCTTTCCTCCGGAAAGTGTCGGTACAACGACCTCGGCCCCCAAAACCGCTTCGAAGTCCGCCAAAGGAACCGTCTGATAGACGTCTCTTCCTTCAACCTTGAAACGGCCTTCCTCAATGATGTTAATTGTGATGTACAGGTTCCCGTTCGGGCCGCCGTTGTATCCCGGACCGCCCTTACCTGTCACTCTCATCTTCTGTCCGTCGATCGTGCCAGCCGGAACTTTAATTTCCAGAGTTTTTGTGACATGGCGGACCCGGCCGTCAGCCGTTTCTTCCGGCTCGCGAAGAGAAATGCTCACAGTGGTTCCGTTAAAGGCCTGTTCAGGTGTAATTTGAACTTCTGCGTTCAAATCCTCGCCGGGCTGCGGGCGTGCGGCACGGGCTCCGCCTCCCATGTGAGAGAACAAATCAGCAAAATCAAATCCGCCTCCGCCAAAGTCAAAGCCTTCAAAACCGTGCGAAGCGCCGCCGAAACCGCTCCATCCGGGCGGCGGTTCAAAGTTGCTTCCTTCTCTGCGCTGACCGAGTTGGTCATAAGCGGCCTTCTTTTCCGGATCGGACAGGGTTTGGTAGGCCTCGTTCACATCCTTGAACTTGGCTTCAGCATCCTTTTCTTTGGAGACATCCGGGTGATATTTATGTGCCAGCTTCCGGAAGGCCTTCTTGATATCGGCTTCCGATGCTGAACGATCCACGCCTAAAATTTTGTAGTAATCCTTGTATTCCATAACAAGTCCCCTGTGTGATCGTCTCAGTTTGTACCTTTTAATGCGAATTAATCTCCCGACCGTCTAAAAATGGGCAATTCCATTGAAATGAAAGGCCGTACCCACAAGTTTTCCCTCAAAGACGGTTGAAGCGGGTTTCAATGTGTTAAAAATTAATCATCTTTCCAACCGGAGAATCTCAAATGAATCAAACCATTCTGGCCAGCGCCTTGGCGGCCGTATCCCTCTCTCTTGCCGCTCCTGCTTTCGCAGGTCCGGTTTTGGACAAAGTTAAGGCAAACGACGTAGTCGTGTGTGGTGTCAATACCGCTGCGCCCGGCTTCTCAAATGCGGACAGCAAAGGCAATTGGACGGGATTAGATGTTGACTATTGCCGCGCTTTAGCTGCCGCGGTTTTAGGCGACGCCAATAAGGTGAAATTTGTCCCCTTGAACTCCCCGCAGCGCTTCTCCGCTCTTCAAGCCGGCGAAGTTGACGTCCTCGCCAGAAATACCACCTGGAACCTCACTCGCGACGCCTCTCTCGGCGCCGTCTTCGTCGGTACAAACTACTATGACGGACAGGGTTTCCTGGTTCCGAAGAAATTAAACGTAAAATCCGCTAAGCAGCTGAACGGTGCCACAATCTGCGTTCAATCAGGCACCAGCAGCGAGCCCAGTGTCGCTGACTATTTCAAGTCTCACGGCATGAAATACAAAGCCGTTCTGTTTGATACCACAGAAGCCACTCAAGGCGCCTTCCTTTCCGGCAGATGCCAGGTTTACACAACCGACATGAGCGACTTGGCCGGCGCAAGAACAAAAGCACCTAATCCCGATGATTATGTGATTCTGCCCGAAGTGATTTCCAAAGAACCGCTCGGACCTTCCGTCCGCCGCGGCGATAACGAATGGTTCCAGATTGCCCGCTGGGTGCTGAATGCTTTCATCGAAGCTGAAGAAAAAGGCATCACTCAGGCAAATGCGGATGAACTGCGAAAGACTTCAACAGATCCTAATGTAAAGCGCCTCCTCGGCTCCGGCGAAGATATGGGCAAGCTCCTCGGACTGGATAAAGATTGGTCTTATCGCATCGTCAAACAGGTCGGCAACTACGGAGAGAGTTTTGAAAGAAACTTAGGACCGAAGACACCGCTGGCGCTTCCCCGCGGAATCAATAACCAATGGACAAACGGCGGCATCCTCTATGCACCTCCCATCCGCTAATCAATTTCATTTTTGATTTATATTTGATTGCGGCAGGGAATTTAATGTTCCTGCCGCAATTCCGCAGTATTGAAAACCAGTTAGTAAACGATAATGAATCACCCGCACGGTGACGCCGCATGGCACAGAAGAGAAGCGACCAGAAAGCGCAAGGCATTTATTTGGCAGTCGGCCATTCTTGTTGTCCTCACCATCATTTTCGGCAGCTTCATCTTTAATATTTCTGCCAATCTCGCGGCTAGAAATATCCACTCCGGTTTCGCCTTTCTCCATGAACAGGCAGGTTTTGAAATAGGTGAGTCGCTCATCTCTTTTAGTTCTACGGAAGCTTATTTCAAAGCCTTTCTTGTCGGGCTGCTTAACACCATCAAAGTTTCCGTCGTTTCTATTATCACGGCGACGGTGCTCGGCGTCATCATCGGCTTAATGAGGTTATCCAAACATCCTCTTTTGAAGTTTCTGGGTGCGGCTCACGTCGAGTTTTATCGCAACATTCCTTTGATTGTTCAGCTGCTACTCATTTACTTGATCATTACCGAGCTTCTTCCTGATTCCATGGAAGCGGTGAAATTCGGCTCATGGGGGCTGCTTTCTAAGGCAGGACTCCAATTCGCCGTACCGGTTTTGAACGGCACGGCCTGCGCCTGGTCCTTTATCGCTGCAGGCTTGGCTTTCTTCTTCACCCGACCGCTTTTCCTCAAGATTTACACAGGTTTGATTTCGACGGTTTTTTCGCTTTCGACGGCCCTTGTTGTCGGAGGCGCCGCCTGGCTGTGCTTCGGGATCTTCGGCGGATGGTCCAAACCGGAACTGCAGGGATTCGCTATCGAAGGAGGAGCTTCTCTCTCGCCGGAATTTTTGGCGCTTTGGATCGGCCTGACATTCTTTACTTCTTCGTCGATCGCCGAAATTATCCGAGCAGGCGTATTAGCCGTGCCGAAAGGACAATGGCATGCCGCTGAGGCGCTCGGGATGACGCGCTTGGAAGCTATCAGCTACGTCATTTTTCCCCAGGCTCTCAAACTTGCCGTCCCGCCCTTGGCAAGTCAATACATGAACCTTACGAAAAATTCTTCTTTAGCTGTCGTCGTAGGCTATCCGGACTTGGTTTCCATCGGCAACTCGACCATCAACCTCAACGGCCAGGCGCTGGAAGTCATCGTCATCATCATGTCTGTTTATCTGTTCTTAAACTTGGTGATTTCTGTCGTGATGAACAGCATCAACAGAATTGTTATTAGGGGAAGCCGATGAAACAGCCTCAAAATGCTTTCCCCGCCAGCCTCTGGAGATCGTTTTTCTACTCCCCGATTGCCTCCGTTGTGACGATCGGTTTGTTCCTCCTTATCGGAGCGGCAGGCTGGTATGCCTGGAAATGGGGCGTTTCGGACGCCATTTTCAGAGCTGACTTTAAAGCGTGCATGAATAATCATGACGGGGCCTGCTGGGGCTTCGTCGCGGAGAAATGGCGTTTAATCTTATTCGGCCGCTTCCCTTACGACGAACAATGGAGAGCCGCAGCGGCAACCGGCGGCGTTATCTTGCTGCTCGTCATCTCAGCTTTTCCTCAGCTTTGGAACCGTACCGGATGCAAAATCCTGACGGCCGGCTGGATTCTTGTCCTCGGCGCCTTTTTCGTACTGATGTTGGGCGGCTGTTTCGGCCTTTCAAAAATTGATCCGGACTACTGGGGCGGTTTGCCGCTGACAATTATTCTGACGCTCTTCGGTATGACGGCGTCCACTCCGCTGGGTATTCTTCTCGCTCTCGGACGGCGCTCCAAAATGTCTGCTGTCCGGATGCTTTGCATCGGTTACATCGAACTCGTGCGCGGAGTCCCCCTGATCACCGTTTTATTTGTCGCCTCCTTCATCTTTCCGCTGATACTTCCGCCCGGATTTAGGATCGATGCGTTTTGGAGAATTGTGATCGGTATCGTTCTTTTCCAGGCTGCTTACATGGCAGAGACCATTCGAGGCGGTCTTCAGACGATTCCTAAAGGACAATATGAGGCGGCCGCATCACTGGGTCTATCAAAGTACCAAATCTACACTTCGGTTATCCTCCCGCAGGCATTAGTCACTGTCATCCCAGCATTTGTGAATAATCTGCTCTCGACGTTTATGGATACATCCTTAGTGACCATCGTCTCCATGTACGACTTGACCGGCAGTCTGCGTCTTGCTTTGGGAGATCCCAATTGGCGCAATTTCTTCTTAGAAGGCTATCTGTTTATTGCCATCATCTACTTTGTATTCAGCCTAATCATGTCTCGATACAGCATCTGGCTGGAAAAACGTATTCAGCGCAGCAAAGAACAAGCCGCGCTCTCAGCAAAAAAGGAACATTAACGCCATGGCTTTAAAAGAGGTTTTTCAACACAGCATCGCTTTGAGCGATATCGATCCCGAACTGACAGGCGTAACCCGTAAACAGGTTTGGGATGCCCTCAAGACGGCCTATCTGAACCGACACGAATACCTGGACTTCTTCCTCGACAGCAAGCCTTTAAAGACTGAAACTGTCGGAAAGAAGGAGAAGATCGACCTGGAAATCAAACTTTCCGGTCAAAACGGCGGTCAAACCATCGTTGAACACCATGAACTAGATCCGGAAAAATCCATCACAACGACGATTGACGCAACGGCCACCGGTACGGAGTCACAGCTAAAGATTGTTTTGGAAGAAGCCTCTGAGGGCTACGCCCTGAATTTTACGTATTCCCAAAACTTGGACGAGAGTCAGTCCGAACAGTCACCAGAAGAAAAGGAATACCGTCAGTTCTTGTTCCGAGCTTGGGCTTGGAAAGACAGAGAGATCTGTAAAGCGGCAGCGGCTCAGCTGGAGAAAGATGTCAGCGCCAGGACCGTCCAGTAAACGAGAGTGAAAAACCGAAGGGGCCGCATTGCGGCCCCTCTTTCATTCAAATCTGAACGACGTCAGAATTAAATCTTGCCAACCAAGTCAATGGAGGGCTTCAAGGTCTTCTGACCGGGTTTCCATTTAGCCGGGCAAACCATTCCGGGGTTTGCTTCGACGAACTGGGCAGCCTGAACCTTGCGGAGAAGCTCTTTGGCGTCGCGTCCGATGCCTTCGTCATGGATTTCGCAAATGACGATACGGCCTTCGGGATTGATCACGAAAGTACCGCGCTGAGCAAGGCCGGCGCTTTCGATCATGACGCCGAAGTTACGAGTCATCTGACCTGTCGGATCGCCGAGCATCGGGAATTCGACTTTCTTGATGGCTTCGGAGGAATCGTGCCAGGCTTTGTGCGTGAAGTGTGTGTCGGTGGAAACGGAATAAATTTCGCAGCCGATCTTTTTGAACTCAGCATAGTTATCAGCGAGGTCTTCAAGCTCCGTCGGGCAGACGAACGTGAAGTCGGCCGGATAGAAGAAAACCACGGACCATTTGCCTTTCAGGTCTGCGTCTGTGATTTTTTTGAATTCGAAGCCCTGGAAGGCCTCAACGCTGAAGGGCTGAAGCTGGGTGCCTACTAAAGACATGAGTATTACTCCTTAAAAAGTTTGTTCCAGTAAGATAGAGTAATTGAGAGGGTTTCGCAACCTTAAAAAATCATTTTGGGTCTGCTTTTCTTGTTCTTAATATTTTTTCTATATTTTTCAATTAATTAACATTTAGAAATAGTTGGAGGATTTTGTAACGCGATATTTCTTGTTAAATCACCCACTTACCGCTATTATCGAAAGCTCGTTTCTTTATTCTTAGGAGCTTACATGTCCGGTCCATTGCTAAAAGAAGCCCCGGTTCTTCCGCCTCTTCCTGAAAATGTTAATGAAACTTTCAAAATCCTGGAAAACAATCCCGTCGTTAAAGATGCCCTGAAACAAATTAAAGAAGAAGAGCAACTCACCATGGCCGACCAGATCGCCCTGACAGAGATTGAAGCTCCGCCTTTTCATGAAGAAGTCAGAGCCGCTTACTTTGCAGACAGACTTCGTGAGCTGGGTCTGACCAATGTCCGAATTGATAGAGAAGGCAATGTTATCGGCATTCGTCCGGGTAAAGGCAACGGCCCGCGTTTAGTTTTAGGCGCCCATCTCGACACTGTCTTCCCGGCCGGAACGAACGTAAAAGTTCGCCGGGAAGGAACAAAGTACTACGCGCCCGGAATCTCGGATGACGCCCGCGGCCTGGCCGTCGTGTTAGAGGTGCTGCGTACTCTTCAGAATTTCAATATCCAGACCGAAGGGGATCTGCTCTTCATCGGAAGCGTAGGAGAAGAAGGCAACGGCGACCTGCGCGGAGGAAAATATTTATTCTCTTCCAAGGAAGAACATATCGACGGCTTTATTTCCGTGGACTCTGCCTGCGTTGCTCGGCTCCTCCATGGCTCTACCGGTTCTCGACGTTTCCGCGTCACTTATGAAGGACCCGGAGGGCACAGCTGGGCAGCATTCGGCATCCCCAGCGCCACGCACGCATTGGGCCGAGCCATTGCAAAAATAGCTGATCTCACCGTTCCTGAGACTCCGAAAACAACCTTCACTGTAGGTACCGTCGTCGGCGGCTCTACCGTTAACTCCATCGCCGCAAAAGCCACGATGGAAATCGACACCCGCTCTATCAATAATGAGGAATTAAACAAGATTGTCGATAAGGTCCTTCCGCTGCTAACCGAGGCTTGCGAAGAAGAAAACAAGCGCTGGAACGCTTCCGAAGAAAATAAGATTAAGGTCATTATTGATCCGATCGGACATCGTCCGGCCGGAGATCAGCCCGACTCCAGTCCTGTCCTTTTGGCCGCACGCGGCGCAATGAAAGCCGTCGGCATTGAGCTGCGCTCCTATGACTGCGCCAGCACCGACCAAAATGTTCCGCTTAGCTTAGGCATTCCCGCAACCACGATCGGCGGAGGCGGATCCGAAGGACACAACCACAGCCTGACGGAATGGTATGACTCGACTGACTCTTACCTCGGTCCGCAGTTGGCGCTCATGACGGTTCTTTCGCTCGTCGGCTTAGAGGGTCAGACTAAGCCTCTGCTTCCCAAACGTACCGCCTCTTAAAATCTTTCGTCATTAACCATCCGGAACTCGCCTTTCAACAGAGGCGGGTTCTTTGCTTTTTGGGAACAAAGCTGTCGCCGAAAAGCTAGCCTTCATTTGTTTAGGCTACACTTCCCGAATCGATAACTTCTTTATGGAAAATGGTGTTTGGCGTGTCCGGCAAATTGAAATTTATTCTCGTTTCGGCGTTATTAATCGCGCTTGGTGTTCCTTTGACCGGGGACCGAACGATTGCCGCAGAACATTCTCCAGCCACACCTCAGGCTGCCGCCGCTGCAAAAAATACGGCAGAAGAATCAGTCGTCAAAGAAAATGAGGGGGCCTCTTCTGACCCGTCAATTCCTGAAGTTAAATTGACGAGCCGCATTCTTTTTCAGCTTATTGCGAGTGAGATTGCCCTTCAGAGGGGCCAGCCCGGCGCGGCTTACCAGACTTACCTTACGTTAGCTGAAGAAACCGGAGATCCGAGAATCGCCGAGCGCGCAGCGCAAATCGCGCTTGCTTCAAATGCGCCGAAAGAGTTTCGAAAAGCTGTCTCCGAATGGATCAAACTCTCACCGGATAACCCTAAGGCTCAGGAGGCCTTTATCGCTAGCGGCATTGTTTCCAATCAACTGGATAAAGTCGCCGGCACCGCAGCAGCCTTCTTGGCCAAATCTAAAGACAAAGGGGCCGAAATTATTAAGCTCCAGACCCAGCTGGCTTTGATGAAGGACAAAGCAAAGGCTTTGTCTTTTTTCCGAACGGTTACGGGAAAATATTCCAAGTTCTATCAAACCCAACTCGGATTAGCCCGACTGGAGGCCTTAAACGGGAACGTGGCGGCCGCTGAAAAGTACGCTAAGAACGCATTCAAAATCGTTGAGAATGAAGATACGGTCTTAACCTACGGCAGTACTCTGCTTCGGACCAATCCAAAAGAGGCAGAGCAAATCCTGGCTCGTTATCTCAAGAAAAATCCGAAGGCTGTACGCATCCGTGATGCTTACTCTCAGCTGCTCTTCCAGACAAAGAATTTCGCAGCTTTGGATTCTTTAGAAAAAGAATATAGAAATGATGATCGTTATTTGATTGCTCTCGCGATCAGTTATGTTCAAATTTCCGACGCTAAGAAAGCAAAAGCCATTCTTGAGTCCGTTGTTGAACGTCTGAAAAATAACCCGGACGACGAAAATCTCTCCCGCGCTTATCTGCTGCTGAGCGATATTGCCGCGGATGAAAAAGAGCTTCCGAAAGCTCTGGATTACGCATCTAAAGTCAAGGGAAAATTAACCGCTGCCGCGGCCCTCCAGACGGCAAATATTTATTCTCGCGAATCCAAATGGGATGACGCCCTGAAGGCGCTCGAGACGATAAAAGAAGATCAGGAACCCGCTATCGTGGAAGAGGCCGCCTTGTTTAAAGCTCGAATCCTTCTGGAAACTAAAGGAGAGAAGGCTGCTTTTGATGCACTGAATGCTTCGCTGATCTCTATGCCCTACTCCAAGGCGCTTCATTACGAAGCCGCTATGCTTGCTGAACGGCTGGACGATATTAAAACGGCAGAATTCCATTTAAAGAAAGCAATAGAAATCGATCCGGGCTTTGCCAATGCTTATAACTCGCTTGGTTACACACTCTTGGAGCAGACAAAACGCATCAAGGAAGCAGAGCGTTATATCAATCAGGCCTATCAGCTCGATCCAAGAAATCCGTACATTCTGGACTCTAAAGGCTGGTTGGCCTTTAAGCAGAAAAAATACACTAAAGCAATTGAATATTTGAACGATGCGCTGAAACTGCAAAAAGAGCTTGATATTTATTTGCACCTTGCCGAGGTTTATTGGGTCCAGGGCAATAAACGCAAAGCTG
>ERZ857922.3497-NODE-3497-length-13430-cov-4.363664_pt1 | contig 13430 bp, 29 predicted proteins | sample MGYA00519579_ERZ857922 | MGnify/ENA primary metagenome ERZ857922 (study PRJEB31778, sample SAMEA3449375) | human gut metagenome | biome: human gut; feature: human-associated habitat; material: faeces | place: United Kingdom | collected 2010/2012 ... | reverse complement strand
ATCCAGCTCCGCCTCCCGCCGCTGCAAATACCCGGACTGTTTAGCCATCCCCGCCGTCCTTTCTCTCGCCGTAGCTGCAAAAGTCATCTGCGCACATCGTTTCAAATGATTTCATAACGGGCCACGTGCGATACGGGCACTTTTCGATTGCGGCGCAGTTTTCAAAGTCATAGCCCATCTGCATGGGGCAGTTTTCACCGGTGCACTTTTTCATCACTTACCCTCCCTTTCAGTTTGATTCCATTCGCCTGCTCCACTCTCGTCCAGCCGCCTGCGCCTTGTCCAGCTCCGACAGTGCCCGATTCATAACATCCTGCGGGATATCCTTAATGGGCTTGCCATCGTATGGGCGAAGGAGGTCAAAATAGGCTGCATAGTGCTTTCGTTCTTCGTCAATCAGCTTCACACACCTTTCGTGGTGGGCGTCGTTGCGCTGGAGCCTAATTCGTCCCAGCGCACGATCCAAATAATACGGGCCTGTCTTCATGGCCAGCATTTCTACCACTTGCAGCAGTTCCGCCTTCGTCAGATCACTTGGTTTCAGCATTTTCCACCTCCGGCGGCTCCGGTCTTTTTAGCTCAAACTGACTATATGGCATAACACACAGCTTCTTGGAATCGCAGTCAGCCATGCCGCTTACGATGCCCTTGCAATGAGCGCAATACTGGCACATCCACGTCTTTCCGTCTTTTCTGACATCCGCAATTATCGAAATAACATAGTTGCGTTCAAGCATCAGTTGTCTATTCTGCCCCCGCAGTTTCTCAATTTCTTTCGCCTGCGCATCAATGATGCTGCACTCATACGCTGACGGCACCCACTGCGTAGGGAAGTCCGAGCTGTCCACCTGCGGGATCATGTCTTTCCATCCGCTGTCACCTGTCAGCGCCTCTACGATGTGATCAGTTTTCATAATTCTACCTCCTCCACCTGCAGCCGTTGCAGGCCCCCTCATGGGCCAGCGTGTAGTTTCCGCATTTCAGGCACAGTTCGTTCCGCAGGGTGTCAATCTCTTTCGCCTGCGCTTCGATCCGGTCAACGGCTTCTGTCAGATCATCGCCCAGCGTGATCGGTGTCTCCCACTCATTTGCCCGCGCCCATTCTGCGTGCTCACGCAGTGCTTTTACGAGGTTTGTATCTCTCATAATTCATCCCCCAATCTCCAATCATCGTTCCGCACCTGAAATGCGTCGCCTAGTTGTACGGTGTCTGGGTAATTGTGCTGTGTGGTTTGGATGGCGTACTTGTCGATCTCGGTTGCATAGTAGGCAGTAACATCCGCGCCCAGCTTGTCCAGCGCGATATGGCCGCAGCTCATACCGTCGTACATCGACAGCACTTCCACCGGCTCCTTGGTCAGCCCATCGAAATGGCTCATGATGTGTGCGATCACGTCCACCGTCCAGCCGTTGCCCAGCAGTGTAACTCCGATGTTCGATGGAACGCACGATGTATACCCCGCCGGTACTGTCTGTAGTTTTTCGCACCCTTTTGCATTGAGGGAAAAGATGGTTTCTCCAATCTTGTAAAGTCCCGTCTTTGCACCTCCCACTCCGGCAAGACCTTTAAGCGTGACAGACTTGCCGAGGATGTCATAAACCCTGACGGCCTGCCCGCCGCTGTCCCCTGTTTTTCCGATCTGCCACGTTGACGCGAATTTTGCGTGCAGGCCGGTTTTTAGCTTCTTAAACTCGCCTCCGTTATATGGTGCGAGATCATCAGCCGTCAGCACATCTAATAGACACACGCCTCTGTCATCCGGCTGCTCCACTGCCACCTGGCTGTATGTGCCGTCCGGCTCACGCTTACCCACCCAATACAGGCGCTGGCGGTTCTGCGCCGATACCAGTGCGGAGTTGATAAGCACGGGTTCCACGCCCAGCTCCGCCGTGATCTGCTCCCGGATAGCGGGCGACATGGATTTGTTGTTCTCGTACAGGAAATAGTCAGGCTTGTATTTATCGCGGGCGATGCGGTAGTTTAGAAATAGCTCCCAGCCGATTCCGCTGGCCTCTGTCTCGCGGTTCTTCGTCTGTGCGATGCTCCAATGTGTGCAAGGACTTCCGCCGATCAATAGTTTCATACGTCCTCCACCTCCGCAAGCCAGAACTCGCGGCGGCAATCGGAACAACTGCGCCCGGAGCACTCTTTCCACATCTTTTCGTAAATGATGCAAGGGTTCAAAGTCAGACAGCCATCCGTTTCGTCAACATCTACTCCCGGAAACAGCTTCAAAAACTCGCTCTGTCTGGTTTTGGCGGGGTGTTCCTTCGCCCACTTTTCGACGATGGCAACGGCCTCCTCCGGGTGGGTTTTTTGCCAGGAAGTGCAGGATTCACCACCGCTTTTTCTTTTCCAAAACTCGCATCTGATGCACTCAGCGTTGCACATTCTGCCCAACGTTTTTACAAACTTCACAGCATCCATCATTCTGCCTCCTCAATGGTGACCTCCACACGGGAGGCTCCGGTTGTCTGATACTTCCGCACCGTCAGCAGTGCGATTGCGCTGTCATCGTTGTAGGCGTGGCCGTTCAGCGCGTCCAGAATGGCCTTCGCCACGTTGTCAGCGTCAGGGCGCTTGATGTGGGGCGTACCGTCCATCGCAGCGGCCTTTTTCTTTGACGTGCTTCTCGGCACCGTGAAGAACGCCGTGACGGTGGCCGTCAGCGGGATGCCGCCCGCAAATCCCTCTCCGCTCTGGCACTTCCAGCATTGCACCACCTTGTTCTCGTAGTCCCGCGTTTTCTGCGGAGTATGTGCATGGCCGTTTTTTGTGAACCGTGGGCGCCCCTTGCCCACCGGAATACCGGGGACCGTGAATGTAACCTTCATCGCTTCTCTTCCTTTCCGTCAATGATGACCTGCACCACCCGGACACGGCCCAGAGGCTCCAGCAGCATGGCTACCGCCTCCTTCGTACCCTGCGTGTCCTCGCCATCGTAAATGTCAATCACAAGCCGCATCATCACACATACCCCCAAGCGTCCTCGCATTTGGTCGTGCCCTTCCGCTGCCACCGCTCCCAGTTCTCCGCATTTCGGCAAGCCGCTTTCCAGTCTTTCATGGGGGCCTTGCCAACCATCCAGCCCTTTGAGGCGTAATAATCGATAAACCCCTGCGGGTCTACCGGCGAATGGCGTTCAGCCACATAGGACTGAACCTCTGCGAGCGTGGGGGGAGTGAAGCGCTTCGCGCGTATAACACTCTTGTCCTCTGTCTTTTGTCTTTTGTCTTCTGTCTTTTGTCTTATGTCTTTAGTAGCCTTTTGTTCGCTTTCGGTCGCTTCATTTCGCTTTTGTTCGCTTTCATTCGCTTTATTACCACGTCCACCAAGCAAACCGTTTTTGGAATTTACTTCCGCTTTCTGGTTGTCCCGGTCGATGATTGCCCGGAAAACGGGAAACAGTACCGCTTCCCGTCCGGACAATTCCGGGAAAGTACCAGACCGGGCGTATTCCAGAATCGCTACAAACAAGCGTCCGCGCTCAGCATCTTCCAGCGCTGCCGTCTGCTCGATCCAATCGTAATAAGCCTTAACGTAGCACTTCCCCATACGTCACCTCAGAAGGGAAGATCCCCATCGTCCTCGATCTCGCTGAAATCGCCCTGCGGTTCGCTCTGCACCGTGTCCCCGCCGTCCCGCTTGGAATCGCCGAAGTACACGCTGTCGGCCACAATCTCGGCGGTGCGGCGCTTGTTGCCCTCCTTGTCCGTCCAGTCACGGAGCTGCAAGCGTCCCTCCACAACGGCCATGCGGCCCTTAGAGAAATACTTACTCACAAATTCGGCTGTATTACGCCAGGCCACGATGTCGATGAAGTCCGTTTCCTTTTCGCCGGACTGGGACTTGAAATCCCGGTCAACAGCCAGAGAGAAAGATGCAACCGCCGTGCCGCTGTTGGTTCTCCGCAATTCAGGGTCTCTGGTCATCCTACCCATCACAATAATTCTGTTCAGCATGAAATAGCTCCCTTTCTGTAAATCATGTCCTCCCGGTTCCAATCCGGGTAAAATGCTTTCATGTACGCCACCAACCGCACATAGATGCGCTCGCGGTCTCGTAATGGTCCCTCGTCAAACAGGCGGTGGCAGCGGGGGCAGAGGGTTGCAATGTTCTGCTCGATCCCTCTGCCGCCCTGCGAACGCCGTACCACATGGGCCACCGGAGCGCCTGCGGGAGACCCGCAGATCACGCACTGGTGATTGTCCCGCGCCCATACAACAACCTTCACGGATTGCGGAATGGACGTCGCCTTTGTCATTTTGTGCATCCCCATTCCTCCATCATCCCCGCCAGCTTCTCCGGAGACAGGGTCTCAATACCTTGCTCCCTGCAATCCTGTACGATCAGGTCGATCAACCGTGACATTTGCGCGGTATCGTAGGTGCTGGAACCATAGTACAAAACCACCCTGACGCAGCCGGGGAGCTTGCTTGGCATGGTATCTGTCTGCCAGCCAAGCCCATTATGCTCCCAACCGCTCTGCAGCTTGTCCGCTGCTTCCTCTGTCACGCACACCGTTTCGTTGTTCCCGCCAATTTCTCGGATATACCGTCGGTAGATTTCCGTTTTGGGAATCCGCAGCTTTTCAGCCAGCCGGTCAACCAGAACCCAGAAGTACGCATTCGCGTCGAGGCTCCGCTTCTCCCGGTGTTCCTTGATCTCCACATCATATGCTTTGCCCTCTTTCAGGCTGTCAAGCACCTGTCGCGCCTTGTTGGTCTGGATGCACAGCCAGTCTCCGGCGGCATCCATCGTCCAACGGAACGATGTAGCGTTAACCTGCTGCATCGTTGGCCTCCGTGGCTGCATCGCTGGCCTTCTCGGCCTTGGCTACGCACTTCTCGCACAGCGCATGGCCGTACAGTTCCTTCGCTCTCGCCGCCAGACGTGCCGCCTTCACCGTGGCTCTGCCGTCAAAGTAATCCATCACCTGACCGCCGCAGCGTTCACAGATAACGGTGGTGTCACCCTGCGGGGGCAATCTGTACCCCTTCTTCTGCCGCGTTGGGATCGCCGGTCCCTTCGTCCTGCTCGGCTCCGGCGTTTCCGCGTCCGGGTCCTTCATTTCCTCGGTGGGGATGCAGAACACTTGGAAAAACGCATACTTCATGGCAATCGCCATCGCCTTGTTGCTGGCCTTGTCTCCGCTGTCCATCCCCTCGCCGATCACCACCGCCGAAATGTTGGTGCCATCCTCTGCGTAGAACGTGTATTTGATTTTCAGCATGGAATACAGAATCGTACCGCCCTTGTTGGTCACACGGTCCTCCCGCGACTGATCGATCACCTCCGGCACAACGAATACCTTGTACTTGGAAAGGATCGGCTGCAAAGCGTTCATCACATCGTCGATGCCGCGATACTTGAATCCCTGCTGCTGGTTCTTCTTTTCCTTCCCAATCGCCGGGATCTCCTGCATGATCGCGGTAATGCTTTCAAAGATATTCATTACTTCACCCCCACGCTATAACCATCCACCAGCTCCGCGCCGGGGACGGCTTCTGTTTTCAGGATCTTGGCAAGCTCCGCCTTGCTGATGGTCGGCTCCGCATACTGGATGCAGTCCTCATGTGCGTGGTCCTGCAGCCATGCCAGAACAGTGTCAGGGTCAGCCACATTCACGCTGGTAGTCTTGCGGAAGATCACCGCGCAGCGGGGGGATTCAAATTTCTGACCCTGCAAGGCATACGCCAGATAGTCCTTGAGGCGCTTGGCCTTGTTCTCCGCCGCCTTCTGCCGTTCGGCAAAGGCGAGCTTCTCAGCTTTGTACGCAGCGGCATCCGCCACCAGATTCTTGTAATATAGCGCGATGTTCTCGATCTTCTGATCTCGCGCCATGCTTAGCCGGTCAAATGCGTCAAAGTCGCTGACCTCGCCGGTCTCCGGGTCTACCAGGGCCGTAATGGCCGCATCAATTTCGTAAAGGTTCATTCTTTCCTCCTGTATCTCGCAAACCGCACGGTCTCGCCGTAGCGGTTCTTCTGTGCGATCGTCTCCACATCCAGCGCCACGCCGTCCCGCCGCAAGTCAGAGACCCGCGCCGTGAAATTGGCGATGCCGCACTCGCTCATGGCCTCGGCCCGTGTAATGCTGCCGTGTTCATCCAGATACTTCAAGATCCGCTCACACTGGTTCATATCAGTCCTCCGGGATGTCGATGATCGCGATCCCCATGGCCCGCGCCACGGCTTCCGGATCGCTGTCAACCTCATCCTTGAGCCAATCCTTCGCGCACTCCGGGCAGTAGCACTCGCCGTTGATCAAAAAACCCGGAGCCACATCGTCAAACGCGTTGGGGTTCATGACGATGGAACATCTCACGCACACCGGATAGATCTTCATTTCCACGCATCCCCTCTCTTCCACGCTTTCGTGGCGTTGGATTGCTGGGCGTAACCCGCTGTGATAGCGCCGCAGGTGGAACACCGTACATAGTGCTTAAACAGTGCGTCCGTGGACTGCACCCGCTCACCGCTGTCCATGCCGCATACCGGGCAGAGACTTAGCGGATTGCGCTCATGCCGGTTCTTTCTGTTCATCGCGCGCTCACCACCATGTACGCAATGGCGATCAGCAGCAGGGCCAGAAAACTCATAAAGCCCATCCATGCGGAGGCGTCCGCCTTCCGCTGCTCTCTGGTGCGCCGTTCATGCTTTCTCATGCGGATTCCCTCCCTCGATCAAGTCCACGACTTTGAATACCCAAGTGGCCGCATACGCCACGCCCAGGATCATAAAAACAGGTTCCAGCTCATTTCTTCTGCTCCTCCTGCTTACCCTCTTCCTTCGGTACAAACCGCACAGAAACGATCTCCAAATGGTTTTGCCGCGCCCAAAGCATCAAAGCCACTTCTTCAAATGTCATGCTTTTTACCTCCATTTCGTACTGGAAATAAATTCCCACATTCGGCAAAAATTATGATTTGCAATTCGGCGGTTCCTGTGCTATACTCAGCACAAGAACAACTCCCTTTGTTCTGCTTACGCTCCGCCCGGTCTGATCCACCGGACGGGGCATTTCTTTATGCCCCAGCAAGGAACAAATTGATAAAATACTGTTGGCCTTTGCCGGTCACTTTCACTGTCCGCGTCACGCGGATACTGCCGTCCGGTTGGTTGATAGTGGTCTCTTTGACTTGGAACCATTCGCGATCCATGCTCCGCTGTGTGGGAAGGTTATAACGCTCACCGCCGCCGCAGAGATACCCTTTTTCCCGTAGAAACTTGAACAGGCGGTTCTGTCCAATATCGACGCCGTTCTGACGGAGCAGCTTAGCCAAATCCCCCACAAGAATGGACGTGTGAGATGCAGATACCGCATCTGCGAACAACACTTTCGGCTTATCTGCTAACGCCTTGTCTTCAAGGTTCTTGATTTTCCGCTCCGCAATTTGCAGCGCCCTTGCCATGACTTTTTCCGGACTGTTCCAGTCTTTTTCCAACTGGATGAAATATTGTCTGGCCAGCTTACCCTTTTCGTTGCGCTGGATCATGCAAATCTCTTTCGCCATGTCGATGGTGAGAACTGCATCGTCAACCGTTCGAACAACTACGCGCTCACCCTCGTTTTGAACTCGCTCAATTTTGAGCGGGTTGAAATCCTCGCCGCTGGTAAACCCGTATTCGCACATTCTCGGAAACCAGTCTTTATAGGCTGTCTTCACTTCGAGAAAATCGTGCAGGTCTCGCGCAGACACCGCAGGTCTGTCATTCTCATAAGTAACCTTGATTAACTCTTTCATTCGTCCTCCTTTCCATTGCACATCTCTTGTAGGGCCGCCCGGAACCGTTGTTCGGCCCCTTTCGGTGTCTTCTTCCCGTTCAGAACCATGCTGACGTATTCAGGCGTCAGCCCCATATAGTCGGCAAGCTGCCGCGCGGATACATGGGCGTCATACATATCGCCAATCAGTTGCCCTGCCCATAAAGCCCGCAATTCTTTCACCTCCGTATAAAAAATGGTTGAAATGATTAAACTTATGTGTTACTATGAAATTGCAGTTACAAGTACCACATTTCAGGAACGCCAGTGAAATATCTGGTGAGCGGTAGCATTGTCTAATCGCTTCAACTATTGTCAGTATAGTCTAATCAGTTAAACTTGTCAAGTGGTTTTCACCCAAAAGTCTACTTGATTAAACTTTTTATGTACTGGCCAAAACAGCGGGGGATTTTTTGTGTTTTATGACGTATATTTGCAGCTATGCATGAATAAAAATCTTTCTCCGTCCGCCGCTGCAATCCAAGCGGGCATCAATAAAGGGACGGTAAGCGTCTGGAAAAAGAAGTGGGAAAAAAGAATTGATGTAGACCCTGACAAAGCAACCATTGATAAACTTTGCGCCTTTTTTGGCGTTCAGGAATCGGAACTGCGTGAGTTTGGGCAAATCGTTTCTACTTTAATGCCAGTTGCCGAAGAAAAAATTAAGATGGATGATGCTTTAGCAGGCATAAAAAAAGCCGCCCCCGGCCCGCAGGCCGAGAGCGATTTGGAGAGGAGGTTCAGAGCTGCTGCTGCAAAGCTTCCTCCTGATTTTCTGGAACGCGAGATTGCGTATCTGGAACAGAAAGCGCAGCAGCTGCACGTTCCAACTGATTCAGATATGTAAGCTGTTCCTCCGGTGGCAGGTGCTTCCATAACGTCACCAGCCGTTCGATTGCTGCGTCGTCCATGTTCCGCGCTCCTTTCGTTCGTACATTCGTTCGATTCATGTTTTGAGTATAGTACTTCTGCTTTGTGATTGCAATGGCAATTTTAGAAAATATGTTGCATTGAGAGAGGGTGCATTGCCCATGGGCTTTCTATCGGCACTCGCTGCGGGAATTGCTGGCCTTGAAGCGTATGTTCTCATTTTCTGGCATGATAAACTTACTTCATATCAGAACTACGACAGCCTGAAATACTATATAGAGGGCTGCCTCAGCGTAGCCAGAGGGTACGAGATGAAGCCATGGGTCAACTCTGCGTTGCCGCCCGATCTTAAGATGGGGGAAAACGCCAGTACGCATTGCGAGATTATCGCAGACGCATACCGCCGAGAAATGCTGGAGCGGTATTTCAAAGTAGATTCATGGTCTGCAAATAAGAAGGAAAACCTCTATTACGAAGAAAATCATTGGATTTGCTACAGCGAGTTTCTTGACTTCCTGACCCGCCATGCCGATGCATACTGCGATTGGGGCAGCCCCCGTCAATATTGTGTGACAGCCGATTATAGCGGCACCCTTTCCGACTTTGGCCTTGATCTCTATAAAGTCATATATGCAACATCAAAAGCTGCATCAGAATTTGGAATGCCGGAATACCTCGGCAACAGAAGTGATCAATGGTTACCTATCATAAAGTCAGGGAAAATTCCAAAATAACAGTTTATGAGGGTGCCTATGCCAGACGATTATCGCACCATAATGGAAAAGCGAAGAATGGAAGCGGAGGATAAATAGTTAGAGGTCCCCCGCCCCGCCGCCTCTGCAACAAGCGGCGGAGCCGGGGGCAGCAAGCTGGGGTGGGCTTGCCGTGATGTAAGCGTAGCAGAAACAGGTTGGGCAGCGCAATGACCAAATGTGGGAAACGGGCAGTATGCTACCGAACGAAATTGTGTACTATCGCTGCCCATATCTTACAAACTTAATATAGGAGGCCGATTTTTTGACGATCCAAGACTTATGCCGCGAAAAAAGAGCCGCCCTCAACATGACGGCTCAGGACATTGCCGATGCTTCCGGCATCCCCCTCTCCACCGTTAATAATTTCTTCGCCCATGCGTCCAAATCCCCGGCCCTTTATACCACAGCTGGTATCTGTGCAGCGCTGGGGGTGTCTTTGGACGCATTTTTTGGTATTGGCGATCACTGTACCGCCACGGAAGAAACCTTGCAGGCGGAAAAGGACGGGCTGAAACACCGCCTTGAAAATAAGCGGCAGACCATTGACGTGCAAAACCATACCATTCACGTCATGGAAAAGGGCCTGCGGATTCGGAACTGCGTGATTCTGGTTATGGGCATAGCAATCGTCCTGCTGCTGTGCTGGTGCGTATTTATGGATATGCACGCTTTGAATATCGGTTTTTGGAGGGGATAATATTGAATGTTTTACGCGCAGCGCTTTATCCGCGCGTCAGTACGGAAGAGCAGGCGAAGTTTGGCCTTTCCATCCACGATCAGCAAAACGATCTGGAAGAATACGCCAAAGCAAACGGGATGAAAGTTGTCGGCATTTACCCGGATGCCGGTTTTTCAGCCCGGAAGAAAATAGAAAAGCGCCCCGCCATGATGGAGCTGTTGGCTGCAGTCCAGCGGAACGAAATTGACATTATTCTGGTCACGAAGCTGGACCGTTGGTTTCGAAACATCGGCGAATACTATAAGGTGCAGGAGATCCTTGAAGCCCATAACGTGTGCTGGAAAACCATCTACGAGGACTATGACACCTCCACCGCCGCAGGCCGTTTGAAGATCAATATCATGCTGGCCGTAGCCCAGGACGAAGCAGACCGGACAGGGGAGCGGATCAAGAAGGTGCTGGACGCAAAGAAATCCCGAAACGAAGTCTGCACCGGCCATCTGCCGAAAGGGTACAAGATCGACGGGAAATTTGCGGTGATCGACCGTGCAGCAGAGCCGGACGTCAAAACGTTTTTCAGTGTGTTCCTGGAAACAGGCTCCATCCACAATGCGATCTCCGCAGTCCCCAATTTGAAACTGCAATACCGCACCGCAAGCAAAATGCTGGACAATCGCGGCTATGTCGGAGAATGGCACGGTCTGTCGATCCCGCCATATTTAACCGCAGAAGAGTTTGACCGCGTCCAGACGCTACGCAGACGGCTTCAACGGAAGGTGGCCCAGAACCGAACGTATATCTTTTCCGGGCTGCTTGTATGCGGAGACTGCGGGCGAAGGATCGGCGGCAGGCCGCGCAAGCTCGTAAACGGCGAATCCTATGTGTACAGCTGCGACGGTGCCTATCAGTATAAGGGCTGCCCCAATCATGCAAATATTATGGAAGCCACGATTGAACAGTATTTACTGGAAACAATTGACGCAAAGATTGAAATTTTTGCAAATACCAAAGACGAACCCAAACAGAATAGCAAAGAAATTGAGGAAAAAGCAAAGTCTTTGCAAAAGAAGTTAGCTAAACTTTCTGATCTGTATCTCGACGATCTGATCGCCAAAGATGAATACGCAAAACGCTACGCCGATCTGACGGCGCAGTTAGAATCCGCTGAATCATTGCTCCGCAAACCTCCCGCAAAATCCGCGAAAGACCTTTCCGAGGCATTCTTTTCCGGATGGCAGGATATTTATAAAGAACTTAGCAGAGAAAACAAAAAAGTGTTCTGGAAACTAAAGCTAAAAGAAATCCGGCTGTACCAAGATCGCCGGATAGACTTCGATTTCCTTTAATTCCATAGTTGCACCTAACCAAATGGTTAATGTAATCTATGGAATGCCCCCGCCCATTGTAGGCGGGGGCATAATTTATTCATGTTCCACGATCCCGTGGTAATACGCCGCCAGCTTTTTCTTTGCTCCCGGTCCGTCCTTGTCCATCAGAAATGCCCTTGCCATATCCGCGTAAAACTCCGCAATGGACACGCCGTACTTTTCAGCCACGCCGGAATAGTCGGAATACATCATGTTCATGGTGATCCACCAGCAGGGCCGGGAAACCTTTTCCCAGGTCATTCCCATGCTTTCCGCAACAGCGGTAGTCTGGTCAACGCCCCAATGTGGGCCGGTAGTCCCATCTTCGTTCCGCAACATGGTGGACCACGCCGTCGCATCCTGTTCTGTAAAACCGTCAGACGTGCGGGTGCAGTCTTTCATGGCGGCAAGCGCAGACCAGCAGTCCAGCATCCCACGAATCGCGCAGGCGGACCGTTCGCTGGCTGGCATCCGCATATACTCAGAAATGCCGTGTTCCAGCTTTTCCAGATATTCCGCGATCTGGTCTTTGTTCATGCCCATAGTCCACCTCAGATCTTCTCAACCCGTGCGGCAACGTTGTTGACGGTGGAAGCCGCGCCGGTCAGCAGCAAGGTCAGCACGGAACCGGTGGAGCAGCAGCCCAGCCGGACAGTCGCAGGGAACGCCAACGTCACGGTATTAGCAACAGCCGCCACCGTAGCGGCAGCAGTTGCGCCGGGGACGGCAACGCCGTCCTTCAAAAGCTGAACCGTCACCGTTCCGGCGGCGTCGGGGACGGCTTCAACAGACACGTCCACATCGTAGTAGCCCTGCCCGTTGATGGCGATCCCGTTTCCGTTCAGATTGCAGTTGCATCCGTAGCGCCGGACGATGGTTCCCAGAGGGATAATGCCATTTACCGCAACGGCGGTCGGGGTCTGCATCGCAACGTAGATCAAAGATTTGCAGCTCATATAAATAACCTCCTAATAATAAATGGGCGGAGCACCGGCCCCGCCCGTAACCCGGCCAAATGGGCCTTTAGATGTTGCTGTTGCACCCGGCAAACTGCGGCACGATACCGTAGCCGTAGGGCGTGGTGCGAGGGATGCCGCACAGGGCTGCCTGCAGCTGAAGCTGGTTGATCTGGTTCTGCATGTCAGCCATGCGGTTGCCGGAAATCGCGTCCAGAATCTTCTGGGTCTGGGCAGTGGTGTTGGCGTTGATGCTGGCGGTGTTCATGGCAGCGTTGTAATTCACGCCGTCAATCGCCCGCAGGGTCTCGCAGCAGCACTCCTGCTGTCTGGCGAAGCCGGATGCAGCGGCAGACTGCAAGTCCCGGATTTCTCCCAGCACGTTGTAGTTGCCGTCCTTGATGGCTCCCTGGTTGTCATAGGCAGCCTGCCGGACCGCTGCCACCGTCTCGTTGTTCTGGCGTTCCAGAGCCGCAAAGTCGGTAGCCCGCTGCACGTCACCCACGGTGGCGTTGCGGTCGCCCGTACCTCGATTGCCCCAGTTGCCGAAACCGCCGCCCATCAGGGCCAGAATTGCGAAGAGCCAAAGGCCCTCATTGCCGAAGCCGCCCCAACCATTGTTGCCATTCACAGCCGCAATGTCAGCAGGGGTCAAACCTTCATTCATGGTGTGTCCTCCGTTCATTTATTTCCAAACGGTGTGCACCCCGTCAGGATCACTTGAATTGGGATAGAATACTCTGCGGGTCTACGCCACGCTGCTGGCAGAGGGAATAAAACGCCTGCTGCGGGTCCCCCATCTGCCGGATTTGCGATAGAATCGGGTTTTGCGCCGTCAGTTGTTGGAGCATCAGCGCCGGATTCTGCGCCGCCTGATACGCCTTGTACATCTGCACGGCCTGACTGACACCGGAATTATTCTGATTCAGAAGGGACAGCATCGGGTTTCCCATTGACGATCTCCTCCAATCGTGCGAGCCTTGCGCTCAAATCGTTCACGCTGACCTGCGGGGCCTCTTGGTGGGGCGCAATGTC
>ERZ857922.3494-NODE-3494-length-13439-cov-4.899880_pt1 | contig 13439 bp, 15 predicted proteins | sample MGYA00519579_ERZ857922 | MGnify/ENA primary metagenome ERZ857922 (study PRJEB31778, sample SAMEA3449375) | human gut metagenome | biome: human gut; feature: human-associated habitat; material: faeces | place: United Kingdom | collected 2010/2012 ... | reverse complement strand
CGATAAGTATCTTCTGCAAAGTCTTGATGACCGGGGGTATCCAAAATGTTTATTTTATAATCTCCGTAATTAAACCCCATCACCGAGGTCGCAACCGAAATTCCTCTCTGCTTTTCTATCTCCATCCAGTCTGAAGTCGCCGTTTTCTTGATCTTATTCGATTTCACAGCACCGGCCACATGAATCGCCCCTCCAAATAACAGCAGTTTCTCGGTCAATGTAGTTTTCCCGGCATCCGGATGACTGATAATAGCAAATGTTCTTCTTTTTTGTATCTCTTCGGTTATCGTAGCCACTTTACAATAATTATTTCATTAATAAATTAATACACTTTACAAGACTGTTTTCCCAATATGGTATGGAAACCGAATATGTCTCTTTTATTTTTTTCTTATTCATCACGCTATAAAAAGGTCGCGTCGCTTTTGCCGGATATTCGCTTCCTTCTATCGGTAGCACTTCGCAAGTCCTAATTCCGGCAATACGGTGTATTGCTTTAGTAAAATCATACCAGCTACACACTCCTTCATTCGAAAAGTTATAGATACCGGGAATAAACGTCTTATTATCGATAATAATCATTATCGCCTTTGCCAAATCTCCTGCATAAGTAGGTGTACCGATTTGGTCAAATACGACACTTAATTTCTCCCGCTCTTTTCCAAGTCGAATCATCGTTTTCACAAAATTATTGCCGTAAGCCGAATATAGCCAAGAGGTCCGCAATACAACGGCATCGGAACAATTATCGAACAATAACCGCTCGCCTTCAAGCTTCGTAACTCCATATACCGAGCATGGCGCTGTTTCGTCACCCTCCGAATACGGTTTATAATGGACTCCGCTATATACATAGTCTGTAGAAATATGAATGACTTTAGCTCGATTCATTGTAGCTGCTTTTGCAAGATTCGCTACAGCCAAAGCATTAATCTTTCGACAAGTATCCTCATTATCCTCTGCTTTATCGACCGCAGTATAAGCTGCACAATTGACAATAACCTCGATACCGTGACCTGCAACATACTTCATTACGGCTTCCAAATCGGTAATATCCATATCTTGTATATCCGTAAACAGAAAAGTATTTTTTTTATCTTCTTCCGCCAGACAGCGCATTTCATTACCCAACTGACCGTTAGCACCGGTTACTAAAATTTTTGCCATGCGATGTTTTTTTTTAAAATTTTATAATTCCAGATCTCCGGCTTTTTCTTGTTTATATTTTTCAGACAATAATGCTAAAAAAGTCGATATTTGTTTCATTGCAGCCTGTGTCTGTTCAGAAATCTCCTTTTTCTGTAACCGAAGCATTAAGATTCCATAAAGCGCATTAAAACAAGTCTCTATTTCACCAACCGGTTCGTCTCCTGTTTTTGCCCTCAACTCAACAATATAAGGGAGCGTTTTGAAAAATGTCGCCCCATAAAACGGTTCTTTCGGTGACTTCAATAAAGCCAGATGCAAATCGGTAAGATCGATAATAACATTTTTATTCAACTGAAGATGTCCGCTTTCCACCACACCTTCACGTCTCATCATATCGATAAGGCTCTCATACCACTCCCGAATTTCTTTCTTTTTATCATCCGGAACATTATATTTCGAGACAATCTGTTCATCGATAGTATCGATATCCAGCTTATATGCCCGGATAATATCTTCGATCTGCCACATATAGAGCAAATACTCAGCGATATTTTCTTTCCTTTTTTGGCTGGCTATAATCATATTTCAAAATTTATCCGGAGAACAAATAAACAATTTATTTTTAACAATTTCAGAATATACATTCAAAAATCGCATAAAACTCTTTATCATTCACCCCTAAATGACGACAAGCTAAACGGGCAGCATTGATATCGCCCAAAAATTCTTCATCAAATAATGTTACAGGTACTCGTCCATAACGGGTTTCCAACTCGATATTATCGTCTGTTCTTACAATAGGATGCGGTAAATAGGGAACGGCTGTTATATCCTCTCTGACCGTATCTGCCAAATCCTGAAGTAAAGGAATATTCTGATTATATATAAATTTCCCGTCCCGCTCGATCGAAGCGACCATGCCCCTCCAGAAATCGACATAAGATTCGAAAGTCGAATGCGTTTTCGTCGGATGCCACAACAAATCGGACATGATCAATATATGCGGTTTATATTGCTGGTGAGCCAATGGCTTCTCTTCAAGAAAAGCATCTCCCTCCAATAATGAAATCCGCGCATCATAGCTCAGAGAAATCTGTTTCTCCTGACCCGGAATCTCATTCAACGCAACGTAATCGCAACGCATGTTTTGCTTACGCAAGGCTTTCAGAACCATACTCATAATTCTGTTCGGATGCCGAGGATTACAAAAAACCAAACGTATCTTATCTTTTGCCATTCTCAACACAAGTTCCGGAACAGAAAGGATCAATAACCCGGATTCCTTTGCACGAATAAGTTCCGGATGATCAGAAACCGACTGCAACGGAGAAACGACAAAGTCGATCTTTTCCTTAAAAGGATCGCTTATCGGCTGTAAGTCTGCCAACAGAATATCTTTCTCCCTCAAAATATCAGCTTCAGCTCCCATAATATCCGCTCCGGAACAACTGACACTATATCCTTTTTCACGTAAAGCGACAGCTAAACGGAACATATATGTGTCTCCAAGGGATATAATATGAACTTTTTTCATGTACTCCTCTCTACTTATAAATTATTTTATCCTAAAGAAATATACAGACAGATTGAAACAATTGTTCGACAATCTTTAAGATTTATGGATATTTCTCAGAATGATCCCCAAAAATTGAGTGCAAATTTAATACAATAGAACGAAGCTACACAGAATTGAAGCAATTTTTTTTCTATATCCAAACTATCTTCGACAGCTGCCGATAATTATAAAAATTAAGCATGATAATTCCAAATCAAACCTTTTCGTTCCGGATATTTATGAGATAAATAAACCTCTTTTAATTCAGAGAAAATAAGCGTATCAGCATTAGCGACCCATCTTCGAAACAGGGTATTGGGTTTGTAAATCGCAACAGACTGCAACAATGCACTCAAATCGAAATTATCAGATACGATACCCGCTCCTGCACGCAAAGCGTCAAAAGCATTGCATTCCTGTTCTATATGTGCAGGTACCATTAACACAGGTTTCTGCAAATAAAGTGCTTCGCATACCGATTCAAATCCGGCTGTGGTAGAATAAGCTTTGCAACCTGCCATTTGTTTCAGAAAAGACTTGTCATTAATTCGAAACAGAGAAAATGTAGAAGATATGTCCAGCCTTTCGGCTGCATCTTTTTTATCCCAGAAAAAATGCAATGTCTCTTCAGGATTATGTTCATGCCATTTGCTTATTTCGGAAAGATAGCCACTATTCAACATATAACCCAATATATAATCGCCTTTAACAGGCTCTAAACGGGTGACTTCGGAACGTAACAACGGAGGGACGACAACAATGTGACGAGAAATATCATCTCCCATGGGATAAAAAGACAAAGCCAACCTTCGATCAGCTCCCATACTGGTAAGCCGAGTGAAAAATTTCAAAAAGAAAAGTTCGACAGGAGACTTTTTCGGGAAACGGAATTTTCGATGTAGAAACATATATTGGTGTCCGATACAAACCATTGGAATCGAAGGAGGCATAAATAAATAAGTCAATCCGGTCAACAACTCATAAAAATTAAGCACGATGTCCGGCTCATATAGTTTTATCTGTTTCCGAATAAAATTCATATTCGAAATAAAAACAGGTAATTTCAACAAGTTATAAAATACGCTTTTCCATAGCCCGGGACGCTTATTTTGCGCTGCCGGCAAAAAATTAGGACTCTCGAATTGAATAACCGGTGCTGTTGCCTGATTTAGGAAATAATCGGGTAACTGTCTTGCAGAGCTTTTCCCGACCAAAAAAGCCGCAATTTCATCTCCCCTCATCCGTATTCGCTCCTGCATTACCAGCGCCTGAGTAAAATGCCCCCGACCTTCACCTTGTACAACAAACAGATACTTCATATATTTTTAGACTATAATCCATAAAACAAAAACAAATAACGAACAATTTATCAAGCGGTTTTTTCGGACACTTCATTTTCAAATAAACACTCTTCATAATGATATATCTCCCACGTACCATCTACATGCTCGATCAAAGCGCTAAGAGACTCTACCCAGTCACCAGAATTGAGATAATGAATATTTCCATACCATGTATTTGCCGGCTGATGAATATGTCCGCAAATAATTCCGTCGAAATGACGGGCTGCTGCAAGTGCTGTCAGTTCCTTCTCGAAATCTGAAATATAAGATACGGCAGATTTTACCTTGTGTTTGACAGACTGTGAAAAAGAGTAATAAGGTTTTCCCTGTTTCCGTCGATAATTATTCAATATCCTATTTATCCACAAGAGAGCTGAATAGCCATAATCTCCAAGTTTAGCCAGCCAGACCAAATGTGTACTGATATTATCAAAAACATCTCCATGCGTTACGTAATAACGTTTTCCGTGAGATATATGTACATAATCCTTTACCAATGAAACGGATGGAAGCGACAAAGGCAGTATCTTATCTAAAAAGTCATCATGATTTCCACGAACATAAATAACTTTCGTTCCGTGTTTTTCCATCATTTTCATAATAACTTTTATAAGTTCCGTATAAGAACGTTTCCAGCGTCCGAAGGGATTTCGCTGCAACTTCCACCCATCCAGAATATCTCCATTCAAAATAAGCTTATCACAATCGATATTTTTCAGGAAAGAAGTCAACTCTTTCACTTTTGAATGCTCTGACCCGATATGTACATCCGACAGAATCACCGTAGAGACTTTTGTTCTTGTCATAGAATAATTTTAATTTTCGTTTAACAAAAGAACAACAGTTATATTTCCTGCATATTACAAGAATGTTTGTTTTCTGTTTCAGAAGATTACACCTTGCTTTCAAATCATAAATTATGTAAAACCACACTATTTTATTCAATAAATAATATCGGAAACAATCTTACTTCTTTTAATTTTGTTATTAATATATCATACATTTATAAAATCAGATATATTATGGAATACAGACAACTGCAACATTCAGAGCTTACTTTATCGGCTATCGCTTTCGGCGCATGGGCTGCAGGGGGTTGGATGTGGGGACAAACAGACCGGCATGAAGCAATCAAGGCCATGCGTGCGGCATACGATGAAGGTATGACCTCCTTTGATACCGCCCCGATATACGGACAAGGAGAAAGTGAAGAGATTGTCGGAGAAGCATTACAAGATATTCCCCGCGACAAGGTGCAAATACTGACAAAATTCGGGTTACGTTGGGACTTGAATAAAGGAAATTTCTATGTCCACAGCCAAAATAATCAGGGGAAAGATATCGATATCTATAAATATGCCGGAAAAGAGAGTATTATACAGGAATGTGAAAATAGCCTGAAACGATTAAAAACCGACTATATAGATCTCTATCAAATACATTGGGCCGATATAACGACCCCTATATCGGAAACATTCGAAGCAGTAGCCCGCCTTATCGAACAAGGGAAAATCCGATATGCCGGAGTATGCAACTACACACCTGAACAGATTGAGGAAGCTGATAAGGCAGTAAATATAATATCTGACCAAATTCCTTTCAGCATGGTAAATCGAGGAAGTGAAGACAAAATCATTCCATTCTGCATCCGAAATGAAAAATCGATAACTGCTTATAGTCCTATGGAACGAGGATTATTGACAGGAAAAATGACACCGGGACAAAACTTTAAAAAAGGAGACCACCGAAAAACCAATCCGTATTTCACAGATGACAGTATTATCAGAACCAACGCTTTTTTAGCGAAAATAAAACCGATTGCCGATGAAAAAAGCATTACCCTTTCTCAACTTGTACTACGCTGGACAATCGATCACCCGGGCATTACCATTGCTTTAGCCGGAGCTCGTAACAAAGAACAGGCAATCTCCAATGCCCGAGCCGCCGACGTGCATTTATCAAATGACGAAATTTTATTCATAAATAAACAATTAGAATTTCTTTAAAAACACTTCACGATGAAAAATTTATTATTATCTATTACGGTTTGCGGAATCATAGCTTGCGGATGCGCTCAAGCTAAAGAACTCAAAACAATACAACTGAATGCTCCGGACACGCAACGAGGAGATGCCGTAATGACAGCACTAAAAAACAGAAAATCTACCCGGGAGTTCTCTACGAAAGAACTAAGTCTTAAAGATCTTTCAGATCTTTGCTGGTCGGCAAATGGTATCAACCGCCCTGAATCGGGAAAAAGAACAGCTCCATCGGCAATGAACAAACAAGATATAAAAGTATATGTTTGTACAGCAGACGGAAGCTACTTATATAATCCCCAAAAGAATACACTCGAACCCGTCAGCTCCGGAGATGTAAGGCCTCTGAAAGCGCCGGTATGTCTCATTTTAGTATCTGATACAAGCAGCAACTGGGGAGCAATGGATGCCGGAATAGTATCTCAAAATATATCGCTATTTTGTGCAGGAACAGGTATGGCAACCGTTCCACGCGGAAGTATGGATAAAGCAGCATTAAAAAAGGCATTGAAACTTACGGGAGATCAGACTCCTTTTTTAAATCATCCGGTAGGTTATTTTAAATAAATAATCATTTCATAAAAATCGGTGTAGTCTATTTCAACATATGATATTCTGGGCTGCACCGATTTTTATATTCAAGCACAATTCCCCAACCGCTGAAAAAAGTTTCGTCTACCTCACAAATTTCAGCAACAACTCCGTATTAAGCCGTTTTTTAATTGCCATTTAAGTAAAACTTAAGTAACCGATAAAGCCTCCCCGCTTATTTTTGCGCTATAACTTAAATATATAAAAACATGAGACGACTTATTACTAAAAGAAAGACCTTCAGTCTAATGATCATTATGGCAATATGTGCCATAACGACAAAACTGTTATTGCAAAAGTTTGTTACCGACGCCAGGACATACGACGTAAAAGTATATGCTGCTACTCCCAAAACGGACGCGTCTTTTTATCTTTCGATAGCAGAACTCTAAAACGAGAAATGCATGGCAATGCGCACTCCCGAACGATCTATTCCGGGATGATTACGATAAGTCAAACGCCAGACATATTCGACCCGCAATATCGTAAATATGTTGTCGAGACCAGCTCCGAACTCCATATAAGGTGTCTTCTTATCCATCATACGGGTTGTCGACGGGAAAGCCCATAAAAAATCGGAATCGGGATGTAATGCCGGATTATTTTTATCGGATAAATGTCCGAACATGCCTTTAAAAGAAATCACTTCCCTAAGTTTCATATACTTAACCAACGGAATACGATTGAATAATATACCGTTAGCAAAATAGGTCAAATCCCATGACGCATACGAATCATTTATGAATTCCATCGGATTCATCAACGAATAAGAGCCTTGTTGGATTAAATAGGAAAGATTGGCATTCGGTATGATCAACATGGGATAAGGAACTTTGTTCCAAACTTTTCCGGCCTGAAGCATAACATTCAAATGACCGAAAGCTGAAAACCAAAATGCTTTTCTTACACTGAAATCGGTGCGATTATAATTATACTTGCTGTCAAAGACACCTTTCAATCCCACGACATGAGATAATGTAAATACCGGTGCATCTTTTGTAATCGGATAACGTTGACCTTTCGTCTGATAAAATTTTTCATTCGGAGCATAACGCAATTTTATTTCAGCTTCAGCTTCGGAATATCTTTTAAATTCATTTCCTGCTAACGGTTTGAACGGTACCCATTTCGTTGCCTCTTCTGTCTTATAGCGCAAATCCAAACCGTATGAAAATCCGAACTTATGTTCACGCAAATATCCTAACTCGGTATTCCGCAAATAGGTAGAGCGAACATCTTCCATACGTTTTAATGCCAGAAATACATTGTCTTTGTTGGTATATAAATAATGTTGCCCGAGCTGATTAATGTCATAGCTATGCATCAACCGGATAGAATGTACAGGGAATTCTCCCGGATGATATTTTTTCTTATTGAAAGAATACTGCAACTCGGCCTTATATTTGAATTTCTTATCCCGAGTTCCGTATGCAAGATAACCGTTACCGAACCAATGCGGATTCAAATTTGCCGTAGTCAGACCTCCTACTCTAAAACGCGCACCCTCTACAGAATTACCGCTGATCGTCGTATTCATCGGTCCGAAGTCGAATTTACTCTCCTTTGAGGTTTCGATATATCCCGAAATCAGAATAGATATAACCTTTTCCGTCCAATAAAACACCGGCACTTCCCGTAAACGGACCAGCAACTTATCGACTGCATTTTCTTTCGACTTCACTGCTACGTGCCGATTATCGATCCAAAAAGCTTCGGGCTTTACCTCCGCCATTTCATCAACAATCACACGCCCTTCCTTACTAAAGATAGACATATCGGCAGGAGGTGAAAAATTATGTTTTGTGTAAGTAGACAGACGTCGGGCATACAGTCCCTGCGTACCGGGCAATATTCTAAATTCTACAACAGCATCATCTTTTGTCTTGATACGAGTGCCATCCGGAAATCGTTTAAAATCCTGAGAAATAACAAGATTCTCCACATAATTCAAATTAATGGCTTTAGGAACTGTAAGCTTTGCTTTTTTAACAAAATAAGTAGAATCTAACGTAACATACAAATGTCCGACAAATCCTGTAGATTCGGAGTTAAAAGGAGCAAATGCCAAATCGACACACTTTTCACCTTCTATTTGTATGGTGTCCATCAAATAATAACGATAAAAAGCCGGTCCTATATTTGACAAAGGGCTGACAAAGCGTGTCAACAACATAGTTACATCATTGCCGAAAATATCAACCTCTTTAAACACCTCATCATAGAACTGTTGTAGGCTCTCCTGGTTGAACATCTCGTCTATACCCGCTCTTTTTATCCCCGTCACTTGTTGTTTATGACTGGTAGGACTCTTTCGATAGTGGTTTTCTGCTATTTTTTCTTTGATCGAAACCGTCAGTATCGGTTTTCCGGAGACCTCCGAAGTATCTACATAATCAAAAATAAACTGGAATTTCTTGAACAACCACTTCTTCTTTTGCTCCTCAGAAAAATCATTCAAGGCCAATGTCAGTTTATCATACTGTTCATAATTATAATAATCGTGGTTTTCCGGAGAATTTTGATCACGCCGTTCTATGATATTCTTGACAAAATCTACCGCCGGATTTCCTTTCCTTTTATAACGCTCTCTTTTAGGTCTTACTATCACTTCCTTTACATCATAGGTCGAAGGTACCAACTTGACTTCTAAAGTACGCGTTCCTCCACGTTTTACCGATATCTCTTTACCTCGATAACCCAAAGAAGTAAAAATAATCTTAGAAAACGCAGAAGAAGTTTTTATAGAAAAACGCCCTTCATCATCTGTCGTTACCCCAACTTGAGGACCTTTCAAAAAAACCGACACGTAAGGCAGAGGTTCATTCGTAACCGAATCGGTAACAATCCCGGTTATTACAGTAGATTGAGCAACGGCTTTATAAGGGAACAAAAAACAGATACAAAAAAGGGAGATTATATATATTCTTTTACTCATGTCTCTCGATTACTATCCGAGGCGCAAATTTAGATAAAATATTAACGTTGAATATTGCATTAAAGATTTCACTCGCAATGTTTAACAAAGTTTAAATTCAAAAATCAAACGTTTAGAACATTTTGACTTACAAGCATTTTATCTTTACAAAAGATTTTATTTAATTGGAAATGGGAAAAGAAATTGAACGGAAATTCCTCGTAAATGGAGATAAATATCGTGAAAACAGTTCTAAAACTTACTACAAACAAGGTTATTTATCAGTCGATAAAGAGCGTACTGTCCGCATCCGCATTGCCGGAAATAAGGGCTTTATAACTATAAAAGGAAAAACTACAGGATGCTCGCGACAAGAATATGAATACGAGATACCGGTCACGGAAGCAGAGGAAATATTGGACAATTTATGTTTAAAACCAATTATCGAAAAATATAGATACAGATATATTGATGCAGATAATATAATCTGGGAAATCGATGAGTTTATGGGAGAAAATGCCGGATTGACAGTGGCCGAAATCGAACTCCCTACAGAAGATTCTCTTTTTACTAAACCTGATTGGATCGGGCAAGAAGTAACCGACGATGCCCGTTTTTATAATTCAAATCTTATCCGCAATCCTTTTAAACGATGGAAGAACAATAAATAAAACATTTCTCATCTTTAGAGCCTATCTAAATTTTTCAGGATAAAGCCCGAGAGAAATTTACAAGAATAGTTATTTCTCCTCTTAAAAAACTGAATTCTAAATCCTCTACAAAGAGGAACTGTATCGATACTGCCAGCAATATATAGACCGGAAGAAAATATAAAAAAGATATGATAATATTTTTTATCAGAAAATCCAGACAGGTTCTTAATAAATTCATCAAAGAATATTTGCGAATACAGAATTAATCACTACCTTTGCATCGCTTTTGAAGGACAAAGGCATTGGAGAGGTGGCAGAGTGGTCGATCGCGGCGGTCTTGAAAACCGTTGTACTGCAAGGTACCGGGGGTTCGAATCCCTCCCTCTCCGCAATAAACATTGAAAATCAATGTTTTGCAGAATAAGCACCCGATTTTACACCCAAGAATGTAAAGTCGGGTGTTTGTTTGTTAAGGATTTGGCATTATTACTTCATTCCCTTTTTCTTGATGGTTGAAACGCCTTTCATGGTTATTACTTTATAGGCATAGCAGCAAAAAATGATAGGAAAGGTGGAAAACAGTGCGTAACAACAAACCGATGACAAGTAAATAGCCGCATCGAAAGGTACTCCATATATAGGGTACAGGATAATGTGAAACAAACAATATGCTATTGTTGAAGACAGTATGCTATATCCTATCAGTCGCCAAACACTATTGCCCTTAACGATTTTCCATGTCACTATTCCACTAATGCAAAAACATAAAGGAAAGGCAATCAAATGGTCGATGAGATAAAACGGGCTAATTCCATAGTTCAGGGCTTCTACGCAAACTGTTGCTACACCACACAGTAACATCATGACTTCAAATATCCAGAATCGTTTATCAGTCAGTTTCATCGCTTATCTTCTTTTTAGGAATCAAATTCTATTCCTTGCTTATAATCTTCTAAATAGTCTGAGTATTCGTTGGCACTTGGAACTATTATTGTAATATTTTCGTATAGTTCACCGTACCCTTTGGGAAGGACTTCAAAAACAATCAATCTTTCATCCGACAATTTAATAATGTAATTCGCAAGTCCTGTTGTTGCACGAATACTTATAATATCACCTCTATTTATTTCAAGACTATCGTATTTATCAAGCTTTGCGTCATCAATGACAACTTGATTGAAAGAGCAATTTCTATAACAGATTGCCGTTTTGTCGTTTCTGACAAAATAGACTTCCATACGTTCAATGCCACTATTATCAGTGGCGACTCCGATACGGTAGTAAGCTCTCTCAAAAGTGAAAGGTATAGTTGTTTTTTCATCTGAAATAGTTTTAATGGGAGAAGAGCAAGTTTTGGTCATACTTTTCCGCCATAAGTATATAAACAAGAATACTGCTAACGCTAAATTCATCCACATACCAAAAGACAAAGCGTCGATATATATGTAACTTTGTTCAATAAGCAAGTCATTGTTTGTTGGCTCCACCACATATTTTAAGTATACATAAGTATTAGCCCATGTCAAAAGTTCATATATTGCGATAAGAGACAATGCAATTAAACCTGTTATTTTCTGCCATTTCTTCATAAGTAAAATATTCTAATCTCAACTGTACAAAAATACAAAAAATGCCATTCATTATCCTATAATGAACAGCATTTCTTTTGTGAATCAGCAATATAGAAGGTTTACAGCTTCATTCCTTTACTTTTTCTTGGCTCTTCCACCGTGTTACGTAACCCCTGCCGAAATTTCTCCCATTGTTCTTTGAACCATTCGCCAATCGGCTGCCTGTTTATGGTCAGTACCAGTTTGCTGTCATCGGTTGGATTCTTTTCCACCTTGAAAATATCATTCTTGATGTCAAACTTCCGCCTGTGTTCTTCTGAATAAATCCTGCCATTGCACCTGATAGCCTCTTTCTTCGTCAAAAGGCTCTCTATCATTTCTTTGGTGAAACCGATGGCTGCGCACAACTTTTCCATTCTCAACATCTCCCCAAGCATCGGGAACCATTTGAACGCCTTTTCAAGGATAGCATTCAACCGTGATATTTCCTTGTCTTTGGCTTCAAGTTCCTGCTTGTGTATCCCTTGCAGATTGCGTATCTGTTTGCCGTGTTGTTCCTGCATGTGTTGCATTTGGACTTTCAAGTCATCAATGCCCTTATCCCGTTTAGCGATTTCCTGACGCAATTCTTCATTGGATAGTTCCAGTTTCTTCATTTTCCCGCCGCCGAAAAGAGAACCCACGCCGCTTATTATGACCGTAGCGGCATCGGTGGCTGCGCCTTTGAGCTTGTCCGTGCGTATCTCCGATTTCACCTGACGGAGTTCCTGTTCGGCAAGATTTATCTGTTCTTCTTTGCGCCGTTTTGCTGCATCCATGCGTTGCAGTTCGGCTTTCTGCTTCTTAATGATGAAGTCGTTCCGTTCCAGATGTTCCTTGCGTGTTACAGACTTTGATTGTCCACGCTCCATCAGAAGGATGTCGGAGGCCAGGCTCTGCATTTCGGTCATATCCTCATCATTGAGCTTTCGGCTCTTGCCTGTATCGTGGTTCATCCAGTCGAATACGATATGGGCATGATAATTCGGCTTGAACCATCTTTCGCCTACTTGGAAACTCTCCCTGTCATCCATTTCGGGCTGTCCGTTCAGCCAATGCCCCTCGTCCTTGTGCAGGAAGATTTGAAGCGGTGTTATGCCCCAGCGTTTTTGGCACTCCTCGCCAAACCTACGCACATCTGCCAAAGTGGTGTCCGGTCTGATGAGCAATACCCCCTCACGGATGGGTGAACATCCTGCCACTTTGATAATCTTGCCGTTCTTCCCTTTGCGCTCACGTTCTTTTTCCTGCATGGCACGGCCTGTCTTTTCTTTGACCATCCGTTTGATGTTCTCATAATGCGTCTGCAATTCGGGACTGCCGAAATCCGGATTTATCCATTGTTCGTTATCAGCCGTAAGTTCGGGCACGATGTAGATTTTGGACTTGCCGATGTTGCGCATATACTCGGCAGTTCTCCTGTTATGAGCCTCGCTTGATGCCACGTTGCAAGGCTTGATATGTATGCTTGATTTTATTGCCATCTTTTCAAATTTTGATTCGGTTTTTGACTAATTTTGTTTGCTGCTTTCCGCTCATAACCGCAAGGGGTTCTTAGGGGTGTGACCCATAAGCGGAGTTTCCA
>ERZ857922.3488-NODE-3488-length-13456-cov-4.114842_pt1 | contig 13456 bp, 10 predicted proteins | sample MGYA00519579_ERZ857922 | MGnify/ENA primary metagenome ERZ857922 (study PRJEB31778, sample SAMEA3449375) | human gut metagenome | biome: human gut; feature: human-associated habitat; material: faeces | place: United Kingdom | collected 2010/2012 ... | reverse complement strand
CCATGCGGCTCATCGGTCTGGGCTTGGGCTTTCTGCTCTCCACCCTCTTCCGCTTCCCCTATCCGGTAGAACTGACGGTGACCGTCAATTCCAGTATGCGGAACAATGCCGCAGCCGCTACGCTGGCCGCCCAGTATTTCCCCTCGGAGGTGGTGTTCTCCCCCTCCGTCTCTCCCCTGTTCTCCCAGCTCACCAGTTCTCTGGCGGTGCGGGCTCTGCAAAAACGGCAGCAGAAGATCGATCATCCCGCCTCATAACAACCTATTTGCAAAAAAAGTGCGGAATTTTCCGTGCTTTTTTTATTTTCCCGACAGATTTCCCGACATTTCCCCTGCTCCCCGGCGCTACAATACAGGCAGAACCGGGAACGCCCGCCGTTTCCGAACCTGTCAGGAGGTGCCGCGCATGTTGGACACGCAGGTCCGTTGGCTTCCGGTGGAGCAGATCGCTCCCAACCCACACCAGCCCCGAAGGGAATTCGCTCCCGGACCTCTGGCGGAACTGGCGGAATCCATCCGCCGCCACGGGATCATCCAGCCCCTGTCCGTCCGCCGCAGGGATGATGGCTGGGAGCTGATAGCGGGAGAGCGCCGCCTCCGGGCAGCCAAGCTGGCGGGACTGCAAACAGTTCCTTGTCTGGAAATGCAGGTCGATAAGCAGGACTCCGCTATTCTGGCCCTTATCGAAAATATCCAGCGCCGGGACCTGCATTACTTGGAGGAAGCCACCGCCATCGCCGCCTATCTCCGTCAATCCGGCTCCACGCAGGAGGAAGCCGCCGCCCTGCTGGGCCGCTCCCCCTCCGCTCTGGCCAATAAGCTGCGCCTGCTGCGGCTCTCCCCTGACTGCTGCCGCCTGCTCACAGAACATGATCTGACCGAGCGTCATGCCCGTGCCCTCCTCCGTCTGGAGGATGAAGGAGAACGTCTCAACGCCCTCCACCACATCATCCGCCAGCACCTGAACGTAGCCCAGACGGAGCAATACATCGACAAGCGTCTGGCCCAGCTGCAGACCACGCCCCCCTCCGGCCGCCGGGTCTTTCTTCTCAAGGACGTCCGCCTATTTCTCAACAGTCTGGACCGGGGCCTGCGGCTGGTACGGGAGGCCGGCATCGGCGCAGAATCCCGCCGGGAGGACACGGAGGACGCCATCCTCCTCACTATCCGCATCCCCAAGAACCGCCGGGTCGGCTGACGTTTACAGTCCTTTTCAAAAAACGGAGACTTCGGTCTCCGCTTTTTGGTTTTTTCGGAAACCGCAGCCTGCCACTTACGCCAAAAGTCAAAATTATTCCACTCTGTTACCGGATTGTAACACCTTTTTTCAGAAAAGAGTGATATGATAGCGTTAAATGGGAGATTGTTTCTCATTTAACATAACGATCAAAACAGGAGGGCTTCTTATGGAACCGATCCGTGAAGCCGAGATGCAGACCCAGCCGGGGAAGCGGCTGAACGAGGAATCCAAAAAGAACGGCAAAGTCTGGAAGATTGTCGTAGGTGTAGTTGCAGCCGCCGTTGTGGTGTTCTTCGGAGCCTGCTGTATTCTGGCTCATGCCAGCACTGCCTTTTTCCCCCATACGGCCATCAATGGCGTAGATGTGAGTGGCTTGACGCTCCAGGAGGCGCAGTCCCGCCTGGAAACTGTACTTCCCCAACGTGTATGTAAAATCTATCTGAGCGAACAGAATACCGTCTCTCCCGAAGAACGGGAACCTGCCGAGGTTTCCCGGGATCTGGCCCGCAAGCTGGAAGAGTACCGGCAATAGAAAGAATAAATCCCATGGCAGAACGAATCCATATCAAGTCTCCCGGCGAGGTAGCCAAGATGCAGAAGGCCGGGGCTGTAACGGCGGAAATCTTGATGGAGATCGGGGCCGAAGTCCAGGTGGGACGCACTACGCGGGAAATAGATGATATCGCGCGTGAAATCTTTAAAAAGCACAAGGTAGGCAATTCCTTTTACCAATACCGCGGGTTTCCCGGCCAGCTCTGCATTTCCATCAATGAGGAGGTGGTGCACGGCAGCGCTGGTCCCCGCCGCATTCAGAACGGGGACATTGTGAGCCTGGACGTGGGCGCTGTTGTGGACGGCTGGCATGGAGACAACGCCATGACCGTTCCGGTGGGTATGGTGGATCCGGAAAAACTGCGGCTGCTGGCCGTGACGGAGGAATCCCTGTTCCGCGCCATTGAACTGGTAAGGCCGGGCGCTTTGCTGGCGGACGTCTGCGCGGCGGTGGAAGGTTTCGTGCGTCCCCGCGGTTTTACCGTGGTTCGGGATTTTGTGGGGCACGGCATAGGCCGCCACCTGCATGAAGAACCCCAGATTCCCAATTACCGCCCCCATTACAAGCTTCCGCGCCTGAAAAAGGGGATGGCCCTGGCTATTGAGCCGATGGTGAACGCGGGCAGGCCTTCCGTTAAAATTCTGGATGACGGCTGGACGGTCGTCACGGCGGACGGCAAACCTTCCGCCCACTTTGAGCACACGGTTATCGTAACGGACGGCGCGCCCCTGATTGTGACGGACCGCCCCCGCATCGCGTTGCCGGAACAGCTCGGCATTGCTCCTTTGTAACTTCAGCCCCCTCCAGGGAATGACGCCGCCGGTATCTTCCGTTCCCGTGATTCTGGAGAAGACCGCCGCCCGCCGGATGGTGTGGGTGGATGTGGCCCGCGTGGTCGCCTGCATCCTGATTATTGCGAATCACATGGCCTTTTATTCGGCGGAGCTGTACCGGTGGATATGGGCGGAGTTTCTGGCGGCGCGCACGCCCTTTTTTCTGCTGGCGGCGGGCTACTTTGTGGGGAGAGGCTCGTTCGGTCCTCTGGATGGAGGAAGCCTTTTCCTCTGGAGGCGGAGCTGGTTTCTTCTCCGTCCGTATCTGGTGTGGGGGCTGGTTGCGGCCGTCCTGATCGGCTGGTCTCCCCTGCATGAATATTATGCGTCCTACCGGCCTATGTATGAATGGCTGGAAGGGGGGGAGGGCGCCGGGTTCTGGCCCGCTCTCGCGGCGTTCGGACGCTGCCTGGGCATTGCCGGGCATCCCGTGGACGCGCCTATGTGGTTCCTGCGCGATATTATTATTTATACCGCTGCGGCTCCCCTTCTTTACCGCTTGGGGGACTATCTGCTTTGGGTGGGGATTATCATGCTGTCCCTGAACTATTTTGCGCTGGATCTGGCGGATCATGATTATCCCATCGCCAACAGCCTGGGATTTTTCCTGCTGGGAATGTATGTTTCCCGGTATTCCCTCCCGTTCCTGACGGAGGCCGTGCGCCGGTACGCTGTGCCCTTTCTGGCTGCCACGCTTGCGCTTACCTGGTGGCTGGCAGGCCACCGGGACCAGCACAACTCGATGCTCATCGCCCTGGGCATGCTGGGGCTGATGTCCCTGGCCATTCTGTTCACGGAATGGTTTCCGCGCACGGCCAGATGGGTGGCGGGGTTGGCTCCGGCGTGTTTTTTCATTTTCGGGACGCATTACATCGTCATCATCCTGTTGCGTGAAAGCGGCTGGATTACATGGAAGGGGGAAGCGTGGGACATGCTCTGGCTTTGTCTGGTTCCGGTCATTTTCGCCGTGCTGGCGGGGCTTTTTTTCTGCATGAAAAGATTTGCCCCGCGGCTGGTTCCCCTGCTGGGGGCCTATGGGAAATAGCCGTCTTGAAGAGCCGTTCCGCCGGGACGGGAAGGGAGCCGCGCTTATCTCTTGCCGTCAAAAGGCAAATCCCTTATTCTTTCCTTTGCTGGAAGGGGTGGAAGCGGCTTTTTTGTCACGTTGCCGTTCTTGCTCCACGGCCGGGAAACAATACATGGTATGGCAATGATTCAAGGCGAGCTGGTTCAGGATTCGGAATTATCAACTCAGGCGGTGATCTATCTGGGCCCGAGCTCCATGAGCCTGATGGTGGCTGAGGCAGTCCGGGACAGGATTCGCCTGCTGGATTTCCTTCAGCAGCCCGTCCCGATGGCGCGTGACATTTTCCGGTTCCACCGCATTTCCCGGCATACCATGGACCGCTGCGTGCAAATTATCGGCGACTATCTGGAAATTCTCAAGGAATACGGAGCCGGCAGCAAGCTTTCCGTCCGGTTCATGATTTCCAACATCATTTCCGAGGCGGATAATGTGGACGTGTTCGTGAACCGCATGCACGTGGCCCACGGCCTGCGTGGACGCCGCATTGACGACGGCAAGATGACGCGCCTCATCTACGTGAAGGTGCAGGAGGCTCTGGCCCAGTATCCGGGATTCAGCAAGAAAAAGGTGCTTGTGGTCCATACGGGGCCGGGCAATACCCGCGTGCTCCTGTTCCAGAAGGGGCGCATTGTGCGTTATTCCTGCTACAGGCTGGGAACGCACCGTACGGGGGAGGCCGTCGGGGAAATCGAGTACGGAGACGATGTGGCGGAGCTTTCCATTTTGCGGGAGCACATGCGCGGGCAGGTGGACCAGATTTGCCTGGATTACGGGGGCGTGAAGGGCCTGGCGGGCCTGATCGTCATCGGTCAGGAAATGCAGCAGCTCCGGGACCGCCTGGCCCCCACGCCGGAAGGCAAGGTGGCGTGCTCCTCCCTGGCGGCGGAGGCGGAGCGGATGTCCCGCACCACTCTGGAACAGCGCATGAACGTTTACGGGGCGGATTTCGCCGGGGTGGACTCTCTGCTGCCCGCCGTCTTGATGACGGAAATGATTGCCCGCAGCCTGAACCTGAATGACGTCATCATTCCCGCGAGCGGTTATGACGAGGAGTTTTCAAGCAGCCTGATACGCGCGGAACAGCATCCGGGGGATCTGGAGGCGGAGGTTCTCCATTTCGCCGGGATTCTGGCGGACAGGTACAAGGCGGACAAAGGGCACCGCGAGCATGTGGCGCGCCTGTGCATGGAAATGTTTGACCAGCTTCAGGACCTGCACCGCCTTTCCGAGCATGACCGGCTGCTGCTGGAAGTGGCCTCCATCCTGCATGAGGTTGGGTCTTTCATCAACCAGCAGAACCACCAGCTCCATTCCCAGTATATCATTCTCAACAGTGAAATTTTCGGCCTTTCCCGGGATGATGTGGAAACGATCGCCCTGCTGGCCCGCTACCACCGGCATGAGGTTCCCGCCAATTCCGATCCCATGTACGGGGAGCTGGAGCTGAGGGACCGCATGCGCGTAGCCAAGATGGCCGCCATCCTGCGCGTGGCGGACGCCCTGGAACGCGGCCATGCCCAGCGCGTGAACGGCGTCCGGGCGCATATCCGCGGGCGCATGCTGGAGCTGGAGCTTCAGGGCGTGCGGGAAACCGCCGTGGAAGACTTGGCCCTGCGGCTGAAGGGCGACCTGTTTGCGGATATTTTCGGGTATGACGTCGTGCTGGCGCCCCAGCGGTAGGCTGATTTAAAAAACTTCCATTTTCCATTTTTCCCATGTCTGACGAATATATCAACAGAGAACTTTCCTGGCTGGAATTCAACCAGCGTGTGCTGGACCAGGCCGTAAGGACGGATCTTCCCCTTCTGGAACGCCTGAAGTTTCTGGCTATTACCGCCTCCAACCTGGATGAGTTTTTCATGGTGCGCGTGGGCGGCCTTCAGATGCTGCGGCATTCCGGTTCCCGCGTGAAGGACATTTCCGGGCTGACGCCCACCCGCCAGCTGAAAGCCATCCGCTCCCGCGTGGGCCGCATGATTGAGGACCAATACCGCCTGTTCCATGAGGAAATTCTTCCGTGGATGGAAATCAACGGGATCAACCCCCTGGCGATGGAGGATCTCAGCACTTCCCAGAAACTGACGCTGGAGCAGTATTTCAACAACCAGATATTCCCGCTTCTGACGCCGCTGGACATGGATGCTCCGGAGGCTCCCGCGCTGCCGTCCCTCAAGCTGCTGATGGGCGTGGAACTGCGCGACAATGAGACCGGGGAGGTGCGCTCCGCCGTGGTGGCCCTTCCGGACGGCCTGCCGCGGCGCGTTCCCGTCCCTTCCGCGGAGGCGGAACGCTACGTGATGCTGGAGGACCTGGTCCGTGAGTGCATCGGCACCGTTTTTCCCGGTGAAACCGTTCTTTCCGCAGCGGTGTTCCGCGTCACGCGCAATGGGGATATTGCCGTGCAGGAGGAAGACGCCCTGGACCTGGCGGATGAGATGGAGGAAGTGCTCGTAGCCCGGAAATTTTCCGAATGCGTGAGGCTGGAAGTAGAGTCTTCCGCGCCCGCTCCCCTGCATGACAAAATCATGCGGATCGTAGGCGCCGGGAAGGAAGAGACTTATGACCTCAAGGGGCCCCTGATGCTTTCCGATTTTATGGAAATGGCCTTTGCACCCGGCAATGACCAGTTGAAGGTGGAGCAGTGGTCCCCGCAGCCGTCCCCTTCCGTGGACCCGGCCGTCAGCATTTTTGAAAACATTGCCGGCGGGGACATTCTGCTCAACCATCCCTATGAAAGTTTTGAACCCGTCCTGCGCCTGGTGGAGGAAGCCGCGGAAGATCCGGACGTCATCGCCATCAAGCAGGTGCTGTACCGCACCGCCAGGAACTCCCGCATCGTGGCCGCCCTGAAAAAGGCGGCGGAGAGCGGCAAGCAGGTGACGGCGTTGGTGGAGCTGAAAGCCCGTTTTGACGAAGCCCGCAATCTGGAGAAGGCGGAAGAGCTTCAGCGTTCCGGCGTGCAGGTTGTTTACGGCGTCAAGGGGTTGAAGACCCATGCCAAGATTTGCCTGGTGGTGCGCCGGGAACAGGGCATGCTGCGGCGTTACTGCCATTTCGGCACGGGCAATTACAATGAGACCACCGCCAAGATTTACACGGATATTTCCTACCTTACGTGCGACGACCAGCTGGGAGCGGACGCTTCCCAGTTCTTCAATTCCGTGACGGGGCGCACCAAGCTCATGCGCTTCCGCAAGCTGTATCCCTCTCCGGTGTTGATGAAGGCGCGCCTTATTGAACTTATTGAGGGGGAGGCGGAACGCGCGCGGCAGGGGGAACCCGCCCGCATTTCCGCCAAGATGAACAGCCTTCAGGACGTGGAAATTATTGACGCCCTGTACAGGGCCGCGGACGCCGGGGTGGACATTGAACTGAACGTGCGCGGCATTTGCTGCCTGAAAACGGGCCCCCGGCCCAACGGCAAGGTAATCCGCGTGGTCAGTATTGTGGACAGGTATCTGGAGCACGCGCGCATTTTCTTTTTCCACCACGGCGGCAACCACCAGCTTTTCATCGCCAGCGCGGACTGGATGACCCGGAATCTGGATAAAAGGGTGGAGCTTATGGTGCCCGTCACCAACGGAAAGCTGGCGCGCCGCCTGAAATCCATTCTGGACGCCTGCTTCAGGGACAATGTCCAGGCCTGCAATATTCTGCCGGACGGCACTTCCGAACATGTCGTCCGGAAAAAAGGCCAGAAAGCCTTCCGTTTGCAGCAGTACCTGACCAAGGAGGCGCGCCGCCTGGCCAAGGACAAGGAACGGGAACGCCAGCAGATGCTGGAACCGCACACGCCGCATTAAAGGCGCTCGTCACGGGCGTCTGAAAATCAGCCGGGAACAGTCTCCGGAGTACGCCGGTTTTCCGGTCGTCTGCGGAGGCTGCCCATGTTTTCCGGAGAGGGAGGGGGAAGCCGGTTACGGTTTTCTGCCGTCAAGAATGGACAGCAATTTTTTCAGCAACCTGATCTTGTCCCGGCGTTTCCGGAATATATGGCCCCGGGAGAAGAACAGTTTCCATTGGTGGCCGCGGATATGGCGCCGGAGTAGCGGGGCCAGCCCCTGGGAAATCGCATCCAGTTCCTTCCGGAACGCGGGAAGTTTCTTTGCTTCCGGCCACCAGAAAAAGGAGTACAGGATCCAGTGGAACTGCCCCATGGTTCCGGGGGCGTCAGGAAGCCGCCATGGTTTTTCCGGGCCTACCATGTGCAGCAGTTTCCATGAACGTCCGCAGGATATGGACGGAACGTTTTCAAATTCGGTCCCGCGCAGGAGCCGTGTTTTTTCTTCATCCCAGGTCCAGGACAGGAATTGGAAGTTCCATTCCGGAGGCAACGGCGTTATGTCTCCGTGCAGGGCGATATTTAAGATGTCCTGGTCCGGATAGGGGAAGGGTTCCGGGCGGCTCCGGAGCCATTGGAGCAGGCGGTGTTCCAGGTTGCGGCGGCGCATCTGGTCCAGATCCAGCACCAGGACGCCGGAATTGCAGTAGGAAAGGGGGGAGGAAAGGTAGTTGCCCATATATTCCAGATGGGGGTGCATCGTTCCTTTTTCAATACTCCAGAGGGCCAGGCCGTCTCCGGCCGCCGCTACGGAAGCTCCCCGCAAATCGGAAAAATACAGTTCGGCTACGTCTCCGGCCAGCAGGACATCCGCGTCCAGATAAACGATCCTGCCGTACTGCGGGAACAGGCTGCCGGCCATCAGGCGGGCATACGCAAGGGGGGAGTAGCGGTCCTTGTTGCCGTTTTGAAAGAGCTGGCGGAATTCTTCCGGAAGTTGCAGGAAAGAAAGGGAAACCTGCGTAAAGGGGGCGGCGACCCGGTTCAGCCCCTGTATTATTCGCGCGTCCATTCCGTCGTGAACGATGTGAATGTCATAAAAGCGTCCGGAACCGGCGTGAAGGCAAAGGGTGTGAATGGCTACGCCCAGGGGCAGGCCCCAGCCGCCGGTGGCGGAAAACATGACGGGGATGCGTGATTTCTCCGGGGATGCGGGAACGGGCGGGGTTGTCATGGCATCGGGGAATTTCATGGGAAGGGTCTTGAAGAAGGGGCTGCGGGAAGAAATAGGCCGGGGAGGGAAAGAGCATGGAGGCTCCGTTCAGACCGGAAAAGGGATGTCTGTAATTTGAAGAAGGGGGGGAATTTGAAGTCTTTAAATGCCGGGGCCGGGATTTTTGCGGGGGGTAACCGTTTTTCCCCGCATGGAAAATAATTTGGCGGTTTTCGTTCATTTGCCCGTTTCATGGTTCGGGGCGGCTTTGCGGGCATTCCTGTTCCTTTGGCGGTTCCTGCCGGGCGGAGAGAAGGGGCAGGAGCAGTCCGGCTGTTTTCCCTGCCTGGTACGCGCGGTCCGGAGGGGAGAAATGGAAGGGATCTATATATCTGCGCCCCTGCATGAAGTCATGGTGGTCTGAAAGAACCGCACCGGGCAGGGAAGATGCCGCCTCACGGACAATGGCATTAAAGGCGGTGATGATTTTCTCTTTTTCTTCATTCAGCGTGCCGTCCGGCCCATCCATGATGGACGTACTGGTTGCCAGGATGAGGAAACGGCAGCGCTTGCTGAGCTGGGAGACGAATGCCATGTAATTTTTGCGGAAGTCATCCACGGAAATGGCGGAGACCTTATTGGTGACGTGGGAACCGAAGGAAACAATGACGGCTTCGTATCCGGCGGAGGGAAAATATCCTGCAAGGGTGGGGAGATAGTCCGGATCTCCGGGAATCAGCGTGGAGGAGAACAAATCAATGTCTTCCTGAAGTTCTGAGGCAAGGGGCCGCCACAAATGCCGCATGACGGAATCGCCAATGAGCAGTATGCGCGTCTGCCCTTTTTCTGAATGAATGGCCGTAATCCAGTCGGTTTCCTCACGGTAATGGGGAGGGGCCGCCAATGTCCTCCAGCGGGCAAGCATGCGTTCCTTCCGGCGTTTTCTTCTTTTCTCCAGCAGGCGGTGTATTTTCCCGGAACGCCTTCTCACCCACGTTTGGCCGAAAGGCAGCCGGTGGAGGACCTGTTTTCCCAGATTCCGGTAAGCTTCCGGGAAATCTTCTTCCCCGGAGTCGGGCAGGGGGCGGTATTGCAGCATATCGCCGCAAAAGTCAATGAATGGAAGGTTCAGCTTGCCTGCCAGCGTGCGAAGAAGGGCGTTCCAGGCTTCAAGGACGCCCGGTTCTTCCGCGTAGGGGTGCCGGGCGCTGCCGTAGTCGGAGGGCGGGGATGACAGGAGGATCAGGCGGCGCGTCTGTTTCCGCAGAAAGGCGAAAAGCCTGCAAAGCATATCTTCGGCGCTTTCCATGGGCCCGCCCCCTTCCGGGGGCTTTTCCATGAGCCTGCCGTTGGCCGGGGAAAGATGCAGGGGCGGCCACATGAAAAGAATGATGCTGTAGCGGGCGCCGGAAAGGCTGTGCTCCATTTGCCGCCACAGGCGGGGATGGTTGAGCGGGAAATTGAAGATGAGCGTGTCGGCGGCCAGTCGGGACGATTTCAGATGGCCATGGTTTTTTGCCAGAGCGGAACTGCCGATCACCAGCATTCTGTCATTGCCGGGCAGGAGGTGGTCGTGTTGCTGGTAGGAATAGATGAACACGGGAAAAACAGCAGTTACAGGGATGATCGGGGGAGCTTCTTTGCAGAATAAAGAGTGTATCCGAGGATTTGGAGCGTGTCTATTCCGTTTTTGGAAAACCTCAGCCGGAACATTTTCCTTCTGGCGGTCTTGAACTTCCAGAAGCATTGAAGGAGGCGCAGGTAAATCCACCGTCCGGCCAGGGCGGCCTCAAGATAAGCCCTCTGTTCCCTGGGCATCCCGCAAACGTGTTCGGAAGTGATGTCCGCCTCCCGCCAGAGTTCCGCCCAATGCCTGAGCCGCCCGGCCGGCATTTCATTGTCCGGAAAAAGCAGGGGGACAATATAATTCATGTAGGCCGTGCGGTTGCTGTCCAGGACCCCTTCCCGGAGTTTTTCCCTGGTGAGCATCTCGAATACGGCGTAATAACTTGCGGGCCGGGTTTCCGCTTTCCGGTTGCGAGAAGAAACGGATTGGGGACCGCCCAGCCCGTAGTGGTAGAGTTTTTCAGAGGTGAGGGCGACGCTGCGGCAGCGGGCGATGGCCCGGGAAACGTAAAGGGTGCCTTCTCCGCTGGTGAAGGAAGAAGGCAGGCGGACTTCCAGGGGGGCGGAACAGCCGGGGAGTATCCGCCTGAACAATTTGCTCCAGACGACGCCGGTGATCCTGTCTTCCAGAAAGAGCCTGAATATTTCTCCTTTCTCCGTAAAGACGCCGTCGCAGGCGGTGTTTTCAATATGAAGGAGTTTTTCCTCAGCCATTCCGCGCGATTCTCCGCTTTCAGCCGGAAGGAAGGGGGAATAGGAACATTGGACCATGTCCGCCCCGCTTTCTTCCGCGAGCCGGTAGAGCCGTTCGTACATGTCCGGCTCAACGTAGTCATCCGGATCCGCAAAACCCAGGTAAGGCGCCGCAGCTGCCCTGATTCCCGCGTTACGGGCTTCCGCCCTGCCGGAATTTTCCTGTGTAATCAGGCGGAAACGACTGTCTCCGGAAGCATATTTCCGGACGATGCCTCCGGACCCGTCGGTTGAACCGTCGTCCACGCAGATGATTTCCAGGTCGCGGAGGGTTTGTGCCGCCAGGCTGTCCAGACAGCGCGGAAGAAGAGGCTCCATGTTGTAGATGGGGACGATGACGGAAATGAGGGGTGAGGGGAGAGGCATGGTCTGCTGTATAGGAAACGGGGTTATATCCGGAGCCATGAGCCGGGGATGAGCGCGTCATCCGTATGGTACCGGTCGCCTTCCTCCCTGTTGAACCAGATGCGCGGCGCGATGACGATTTTCTCCGCGTGTTCGTTGAGCCAGGCCGCCCACCAGGAGAAAGTGCTGTTGGCGATGATGTGGTGGCGGCAGTTTCGCATCAGTTCCAGATCGAAGTAGCCGGTGCCGCCGTCATTGATATCCACATGGACATGGGGCAGGGCGGGCCTCAGGTTTTGCCGGGCCCATTCTATGTCGTCCGAAAAGATGAAGTAACGCAGGGATTCCTGCGGAGCGCCTGCCGCCCGCAGCCTTCCTTCCATTTCAGCCATGCTCCGGAGGTAGTATTCCAGAGGCGGCGGAGGAAGGTAGGGGTTGGAGAGGTAATCCGTTCTGCGGATGTGCAGGGAAATGGAGCAGCATGAACGGATATCTTCAAGAATGCGGGCGTTTTCCGGAGTCAGGGGAGTTTTCAGACGGAATTCCCTGCAAAGCTGTTCCCGGCAGTGGAGGAAGTATTGTTCCGTCTGAAAATATCCCTTGAAATAGGTATGGCGGCGGGGAGGAGCCGCGAGACCGGGATCGAACCCGTGCCGTTTTTCCTCCCGGAAATGAGGATATTTGGGAGCGGCGAACAGGGAACGCAGGCAGGCGGGAATACGGGACTTGCGGAAAGCCCAGGGGGGAGGGCCTCCTTCAATGGGAAGGGAAACCCGGAAGTGATGGAGTTCGCAGACCCTCTTATCATCATGTTCATATGATGAGGTTTCCAGTCTTGCTTTTCCCCCTTGCCGGGAGAGCGCGAAGAGGAAGGCGTATTGGAACAGCTGGTTTCCCAGCCCTCCGAAAAGACGCATGACTATTATTTTTCCTTTTGCCATGTTCAAGCAGGGGAAGGGGTTAAAACGTGATATTCCTGCGTATTTCCTCCAGCTGTTCGCGTACTTGCCGCAGCTGTGCCCTGCCATTCCTCCTCCATGAGGGGACAGGGCAGAAATGGAGGAGCTTCCGGCGGATTCCGGTGTTTTTGCCGGCCCTCCGGAGCCTTCTTCCGAAGTCTGAAAAGCCGGAGGATTTCAACAACAGGCGGAAAGGAAGATGCAGGGAGGCCCTCCGGCACTCGGCGGCCGTGCAATGGGCGTTCAGGAAGTCCCGGATGATGCTGTAAAGTATTTCCTGCTCCGGCGGGGAGAAAGGCATGCCAAGCAGCCTCAGTTCAAATGGTTCATGCTCAATAAAGCGGACGAGATGGCCGGCTTTTCTTTTCCAGAGATGGCGTTGTTCATAAAACTCTTCAATCAGGGAAAGCCACCGGGGGATCATGGGCAGGATGTCGGCGGTTCTTTTCCGTATCTGGTGGTGGTTGCCCTGTTCATGCTGGCGGTAATGGTAAACGGCCTCCGGACAGAAGGAAATTTTTTCTGTCAGCGCGAGCACGAAATGCGAGAAGAGGCCGTCTTCACAGGGGTGAATGCCTTCCGGGAATTCCAGATTGTTTTTCAAGGGGAACTCCCGGCGCAGAAATATGCCGCAGGTGGGCAGGGCGGGGATTTTATCCGGCGGAAACCTGTCGCAGAACAGCTTTCCCGCTACGGTCAAATCGCTTGCTCCGCGGTCCGAGGCGTCCAGAAGATGTTTGAGAAAGGCCGCGTAAGCTATAATAAAGGCAATTATGATGAAGCGCTTAATTATCTGACTGAGGCAATTAATCTTAATTCAGATAATTACGACGCAATCTATTTCCTTGGAAGACTGTACCATAAGCAGGGCAATAGTAAAAAGGCAGAAAGTTACTACAGAAAGGTTATTAACAATTATCCTGATTCACCAAGAGCGTCTGAAGCAAAAAGCAGGCTTAGCGAACTGGGAATAAGCGTTGATACTGAATAAGCATTACGATAAGACTGACGGCATACCGTTTATGAAATGAAGCGGTATGCCGTTTTTTTATGCAGCAGATGATTCT
>ERZ857922.3486-NODE-3486-length-13461-cov-2.761077_pt1 | contig 13461 bp, 9 predicted proteins | sample MGYA00519579_ERZ857922 | MGnify/ENA primary metagenome ERZ857922 (study PRJEB31778, sample SAMEA3449375) | human gut metagenome | biome: human gut; feature: human-associated habitat; material: faeces | place: United Kingdom | collected 2010/2012 ... | reverse complement strand
CCACCATGGCTTTTGGATCCGGCCAGTATTTTTCATCGAATTTCCAGTCGCCCTGACGGGGCCAGTGGAAGTAGTCAATCACCAGCACATCCAGCGGAACGCCCAGACGCTGATACTCCCGGGCGACCGCCAGAACCTGATCCTGCGTTTCATATCGCAGCCGGCTCTGCCAGAAACCTGCTGCCCATTCCGGCAGTGGGTCTGCCCGTCCGGTGATTGCCGTAAATGTTCTGTTGATTTCCTCCGGCGCATCACCAGCTATGACAATATAATCGATCTGGCTGCACGCGTCACTGTGCCAGTGGGTATGATTTTCTGTCAGCTCCACCCGTCCAATCGAGGGGTTATTCCAGAGGAAGCCGTAGCCTTTGGTTGAAACCACGTAAGGAATCGTGCATTTTGTATTTTTCTGAAACAGGTCAACGGTGCAGCCCTTCAAATCCAGACAGTCATTGGCTTCCTGACCAAGGCCAAAGAAGTGTTCCTGAGGGTCCGATTGGAAGTATACATCCGTTTCAAAGCTCCAGGAGCTGATATGGGCATAGGTGCGGGCACCACGCTGCGGTGCCGTGCCGCTACGCTTATCCAGCCACTGCTCCTCAAGCAGAACCTGATTGTGTTCGTTGTAATAGATGACGGTCCCGTCGCTGGAGAGTTCCGCCCGTAGCTTTCCGTTCTCCAGACACGCGACACCCCCGTCGATGTGCGCGGATCCATGACTGCACAAAGGCAGCAGCAGGGTCCAGTTCAGATCGGGGTCTATATGCAGCGACGCGCTGCTGCGGAAGCGGATAGCATTGTCCCCATAGGGCTCCAGCCAAATCATCTCCCCCGCCAGTTCCAGACAGATTCTGCCGTTTTCAACGGTTCCGTCAAACGGTGAAATCGTTCCATATCTGTTCATGTGTGTCATGCCTCCTTGGCTGCCGCGCAATACCGATGCGGCTATTATTGTGACGAATCCTGTCCACGTGGAAAGAATAACTGAAGCTACAAACGGCGTCCCCCGGTCTCCCTGCGGGAGGCCGGGTCTCTGTCCAGCCGCGGTTCTGCCCGGGGGGCATTTCAACCATCCGCGCCGCTGTGCCTGGAACTCAGGAAATCCTGTTCTGTTTGGCAGTCAGAGACTGTTTTGCAATGATGTGGAACGCCGTTTCAAATGCAGATTCCGAAACCACGCCGGTTCCGGCAATATCGTGGGCAGTACCGTGGGCAGGCGTGCCGATTGGCATAGGAAAGCCAGCGCTGAGGGTGACCGCGCGGCTGAAGCCTTTGAGCTTCAGAGCAATCTGTCCCTGGTCGTGATACATGGTCACGACCACATCCGCCTCACCCCGGAAGGCGTGAACGAACACAGTGTCTCCGGAATACAGGCCGGTAACGCAAATGCCCTCTTTGCGGGCCTGCTCCATGGCGGGCTTAATCATCGTCTGCTCTTCGTCGCCGCACAGGCCACCCTCACCGCAGTGGGGGTTCAGAGCCGCCACAGCCACCCGGGGCTTCTCAATACCGGCCGCCTTGCAGGAGCGGTTTGCCAGACGGATCATGGAGAGAATTCCGTCGTAGGTCAGATGTTTGCCCAGCTGAACCATGGGGATATGGCTGGTGACCCGGGTTGTCCACAAACCGTCCACCACATTGATCTCGCCCATCTCCTTATCCACAATCAGGCCAAGTCTGTCGCAGTTCTCCTGAAAAATCTCCAGCTCACTGGCGATATCGGGTCGTTCCTTTCGCATACCCTCCTTGTTGAAGGGAGCGAAGCAGATGCCATCGGCATAGCCCTGCGCACACAGATCCATGGCGGTTCCGATATCCTCGATGACGGCCTTGCCGCAGTAAGCGGAAGGAACCGCGAAGGGGGCCTTTTCAGGATCCACGTTTCCGCTGTCGAGGAACAGCATATCGCCCTGCGCGTCCTTCAGTTCTTCCCTGGTCACAGTTTTACACGCAACCTTGCAGCCAGTAATGGCTTCCGCCCGCGTAAGAACCCGACGATCGCCAATAAAGAGGATCTTCGCCTCATCTGTCAGATGCTTTCCCTCAGCAAAGGCCTTGGTCAGTATTTCCGCACCGACACCGGAAGCATCGCCCAGCAGCACACATACGGTAGGTTTCATATTCTTCTCCTTTGAACGTCAGTTTGACGGGCAGCTGTAATTCATCTATTCTTTCTCAAAAATACAGCCGCCCGTCTTCAGTTATTCAGTGAATTAGCCGCCCAGCTCAGTCAGCAGAGAAACCTGAGTCTCAGCCATAATTGTACGGGTGGTCTCCAGGTCGTTGAAGTAGGGGCTCAGCAGATACTTGGACAGATACTCCTGCCACTCAGCGCTTTCCGTAACCTGACGGAACACGTCATTCCAGTACTCCTGCGCTTCCTGGCTCATCGTGCCAGGAGCCACAACGCCACGCCACATGGGGCTCTGCACAACACTGTAGCCCAGCTCGACCATGGTAGGAGCGGTATCCAGAGGAGCCTCGAAGCGCTCGTCGGAGAAGGCAACAACGGGAACGATATCATTGCTGTTAACGTAAGCAACTGCGGCAGCGGGAGAACCCATAGCCAGATCGATGTGACCGCCCATCAGAGCAGTGATGGATTCAGCGGAGGAATCATACATCATGTAGTTGAAGCTGTCAGCGGCGCCGATCTCATTGACAAACATCTCAAAGACCTTCAGCTCGTTGCTCTTGGTGCCACCGACATTGATCTTCTTGCCGTCGGCGATGGCTGCCTTGATGTCGTCAAAGGTGGTCATCTTGCTGCCGGTCAGGCCGAAAATCAGCTGCTTGTCAGCCGCCAGGGTAGCGATGGGAGAGAAGTCCTCAATCTTCAGGCCCACATCGGCGCTCAACATACTCTGCAGGTCGCCGGAGCTCATGCACAGCAGAGTGTGGTCGGGGTCATTGGAGTCATGCGTGGTGATACGGATAATGTTGCCGCTGCCATCGGTATTGTTCACGATGACAAAGGGCTTGCCGTTTACCAGATTCAGCTTGGTTGCAATGTCGGAAGCGGTTCTCGTAATCAGGTCGGAATTGCCGCCTGCCTTGGAGCTGACGTTGTAGGTGATGGTGTTGGTGGGAACGAATGCGGGAGCAGCAGCCTCGGTGGTCTCGGCACCGTCAGCGGGGGCGGCAGCAGCGGGTGCTGCAGTGGTAGCGGCAGGGGTCTCGGATGCGCCGCAGCCAGCCATAGCAGCCAGCATGCAAAGAGCCAGGATCAGTGCGAACAGTTTTTTCATTTGTGTTTCCTCCTTATTATTTGTGGCCGCTTTCCGGGGTCGCAGTCCCGGAAAGCTGCCGGTTGGTTGGCAGGCTTTGCCCGCTTTCCAATTACAGAGCGCGCTTTGAGACACGCTCTCATTTACGTTTTGCTTGCCGTTTTCATCGGCGAGACTCAGGCCTTCTTAGCCTTGCGGATTGCTTTCTTTACCAGGGGACTCAGCATCAGTGCCAGGAAAACCAACAGGAACACCAGGGACAGGGGCTTCTGGACAAAGATGGACAGGCTGCCACCGGAAACAATCAGTGCTCTTCTCAGATTCACTTCAAAGGTTACGGACAGGATAGATGCCAGCAGCATGGGGGATGCAGAATACTTAAATCTGCGGAATACATAACCCAGAATACCGCCAATGATCATAATCAGCACGCCCCACATGGAAGTGGTGGAAGCGTAAGCACCGACAAAGCAGATAACAACGATGGAGGGAATCAGGATCTTATTGGGAATGCAGATAACCTTCATAATGAAGGGGATGGTAACCAGAGCAATTGCCAAGGCAATGATATTGGAAATATACAGAGAGGAGATAAGGCCCCAGGCAAACTCGGCATTGTCTACAAACAGCCGGGGTCCGGGCTCCAGGCCCCACATCATCAGGCCGCCCAGCAAAACTGCCGTGGTGCCGCTTCCAGGGATGCCCAGGGCAAGCAGGGGGCCAAAAGCTCCGGCTGCTGCGGCATTGTTGGCGCTTTCACTGGCTGCAATGCCTTCGATGGCACCGGTGCCCAGTTTTTCTTTATTTCTCTTGGACTTCTTCTGAATGGTATAGGATACGATGGATGCCATGGTTGCGCCAGCGCCAGGAATAAAGCCAATGATAGAGCCCAACAGGCCGCTGCGCACAATGGGCGGAGCCATACGCTTCATATCATCCTTGCTGACCTTGCAGTCGGAGAAGGATAGTTTCTTTACCACCAGCTCATTCTGTGTTTCATCCTGAGTCAGCAGGTCAAATACCTGAGCCATACCGATAAAGCCCACCACCAAGGGGATAAAGTTGATACCGCTGAGCAGCTGAACCACATGGAAGGTGTATCTGGCAGAGCCGGTGTTGGTGCTGATACCCACAGTAGCAATGAGGATGCCCACGCAGGTAGCGGCAATGCCCTTTAGCACATCGCCCTCGATCAGCCAGCTGATGGAGCTCAGTGCTACCAGCATCAGCGTGGTCATTTCCGCAGGGCCAAATTTCAGGCCAAAGCGCGCCAGAGACGGGCCCAAGAAGGTAAGAATAACCATGCCGATCAGGCCGCCGAAGAAGGAAGAGATATTGGAAGTCATCAGTGCCTTGCCCGGCTGGCCTTTTCTTGCCAGGGGGTAGCCGTCCATGGAGGTCATGATTGCCGGTGCGTCACCGGGAACGTTAATTAGAATGGCACTGAACGCGCCGCCGAACATATTGGAGTAATAAATGGCACCCAGCATGATAATTGCGGTTGTGGGATTGAAGGAATAGGTCAGGGGCAGCAGCAGCGCAACGCCCACCAGAGAGCCGATGCCGGGCATAGCACCCACGATAATGCCAAGCATAGCACCCAAGGCAGCGGCACCGATATTATTCAGCGACAGGGCCGTTTGGAATCCCGCAAGAAGATAGGACAATGTACTCATTTTTTCCTCCTTATTTCATACCCAGCGCCTGGAACAAGAGGCCAACCGGGAAACGAATCTTCAGCCACATGGAAAATGCGCCGTACACAATGGCAAACATAACCGCCGTGGAAATTGCCGTTGTCTTCCAGCTCAGCTTGGCATAGAGCTTCAGCCAAAGCACATAGAAAATAAACAGGCAGGGCAGGAAGCCCAGGTAGGTGGTGCCAAAATATATGAGAGCCAGGCATCCGATGAGCAGCAGTGCCCGGCGGTCAAAGGTTACCGCCTCTTCCTTCCGGCTGCTAATAATCAGCAGGATGCTGACAATCAGCAGAACCGCAGCAACCACCGCAGGGAACAAGCCATCCTTCGGACTGGCGGATTTGGCATCCCACAGGCCGTATTCAAACACGCCCTTGTAGATCCACACCACAGACATGATTGCCGTCACCAGTGGGAACAAGAAATTCAGCTTCCATTTTTTCATTTTTTGCTCGTCTCCTTTTCGTTGTATGCGTTGGGTTCTATTGAAGCAGCTGCGGAAAAGCTGCCCTGTTCCAATTTCTCTGCGCAGGATGTCAGCACATTCTCCGCCCCATAGCCGCCGCTCTTGGAAATCACGCATTGCTGTCGATCTGCAAACCGCAGCAGACTGATGGGCGTTCCCGGCAGGATTTCTCCCAAAACAAGGATCTGTTTACAGCCGGAGTGCTCCAAATAAGAGCCAAGTGTGTCTCCACCCGTTAAAAACAGGGTGTATTCCGTAAGAACATCCTGGCAGCTTAGCAGCACGCTGCTGAGTCCATCCACAATTTTTTTGCTTATCTCCGGCTGTACCTCCATGGGATTTTCCCGGTCTATATCTGCAATCACCGGTTTTCCCTGCTTGCAGGCATCCCGAAGCATTCGGATTCTGTCCGAGTGAACCTTGCCTCCGACCAGTTCTTCAATGGGAATGGAGATGCGAACAAAGCCGTTTTGCTGCGCGTGGAGAATCTGTCCGGTGGTAACCGCATGATTGGTTCCGCACAGGACAAACAGATTCTTTTGCAGCGGAAATACCTTCATCTGAGGTGATGGTGCCAGGAACCCGGCAAGCTCCTTTGCAAGGCCTGCGCATCCGGCAACCAGGAGCCGCTCATCCCTCCGGGAAAGGAGCTGACAGATACGCCTGTCCATCTCCCCCTCCCGCTCGGCATCAAACACCACGATCTGCCGTGAGCCTGCCCCCCGGGGAATCTGCTGCCGCTCTACCGGAATCACCAAACTGGGAATTTCTGTTTCTCTGCCGAGAATCCGGCAAATATCCGATTCCGTTGTGGGCTCCAAAGCATCCCGGGAAAAGGGGCTTTCACTAAGGGGGACACCGTTTACATATTGGATCCCCTCTTTTGTTCGACGGCCCAGCTCCGGGTAGGCCGGGAGGAACGCCACCGATTTTTTCCCCGCTGCATCGGACATCGCCGCAAGCTCTGCACCAATGTGCCCCCGCAAAGCGGAATCGGTTTTCTTATAGAGGATTTGGACGCCCGCCTCTGCCGCAGCCTTTGCCAGCTGATAAACACATTTGTAGGCCTCCTCCGGCGCCATGTGCCTGGAACGTGTGTTCACCAGTGCAACATCTGCCCGGCATCCCCGAATCTGTTCCGACGTTACCGGAAGAGGAAGCACCTGAGTAGAAATGCCTCTCCCGGCAAATTGGGCTCCGGTATCCAGCATCCCGGTAATGTCATCTGCCATTATGAATATCTTCAATAGGAATCCCGCCTTTCGGGAAGTTCTGACAGGAAGATACCATTTGTGAACAGATTTGTCAACGTTTCTTCGTCCCAAAAATGTTTCATTTTGGAACGATGATCAAATCTTGTTGATTCCGCAAAAATTAAAGCTTGTGTTTTTGGCCATTTTGCTATTTTCTAAAAATGGTATTGTTTCGTATTGCAACATTTCAAAATATGTGCTAAACTTTCTGTGTAACATGATGCAAATATATCTTTTGTCTGTCAGAAAGGACAATCCTATGAATCAGGAAAAACCCAGCATTTTAGCCGTTGCCCCCTACGAAGGACTGGGCGAGCTATTTTCTCAGAATCGCCGCTGCCAAACCGATGCCCAAATCACGGTGGTTGTCGGTGACTGGGATGCAGGACTGAACGAAGCAAAAAAAGCCATTGCCAAGCAAAGCTACGATGTTGTTGTATCCCGGGGCGGCACCGCAGAATTATTACGGGAAAAGCTGCCCATTCCGGTGCTGGATATTGAAATCACAGCCAACGATATTCTCCACGCCGTCCGGCTTGCCGATGCTTACAACGGAAAAAGCGCCTTTGTCGGATTTGAAGCCATTACCAAAATTGCATCCCTGCTTTGTCAGCTGCTGGACTACAATATGCCCGTATACACGGTGCATAGCCCCCCAGAGGTTGACGGGATTCTTCGTCAGCTGGCACAGGAGGGTTACAGCCTGGTGCTGTGTGACGTAGTGGTGTCGCTGAAGGCAGCCCGTCACGGGCTCACCCCAGTCCTCATTACCTCCACAGAGGCCAGCGTGGATAAAATTTTGGAAGAGGCCATCAGCATCGCCCGTCCCGTATCCCGAATCAAAGCACAGCTACAAATGAACGACCGGCTGATTGCAAACAGTCCGGTATATACCATGGTGATCGGGCCCCAGGATCAGGTTCTGTTTTCTTCCCTGCCCCAACAGCTACAGACGCAGCTGAAAATCTCCGCCTTGCCCAAGCCCGATGCAGGAGAGCCCCGCCAGAAGTTCTCCAAACAACTGGGGGACCGGATGTGTGTCCTGGAAACCTGTCTGGACCCCGCGCTGCCGGACTGCGCCCTTGTTTATATCCATGCCGGAGAGGACACCGCCACCGTGGCAGACGGTTTTCTGAAAAGCTATTCCGGCAGACGCAGACTGATGGATTCCTTTATGAATCAGCCGCTCTATGCCTCAATCAGTCCCACATCCTACCTAGATGCCCTATTTGAGCAAATTACCGGATTTAAGCCGGTGCTGATTACCGGGGAGGATTCCGCATTTCAGGATGTGCTGGCTGGGGCGCTGTTTTCCCAATTCCGAATGGAATCGGATATCTTTTCTGTAGTCGATTTGTCTTTGGCAGGGTCAGGTCAGATTGACTGGCTTCTCACCAGTCAGGAAAGCCCCCTGCGGGGCAGCAATGCAACTGTGTATCTCAAGAATAGTCAGTTTCTCACCTCCGGGCAGATCTGCCGAATTGGAACGCTCTTGCAAAGCACCGGTTTTATGAAGAACAACTGGCTGCTGCTTTCCGTTACCTCCTCTGCCGCCGGCGCACAGATTGCCAACGGCCTTGCCGCTGAACTCATTGCTGCTCCCGCCCTGCGCCAGTGCCGGGATATTCTGCACAACCTTGCCCTGGTGTGCATCAATCAGTTCAATGCCCGTTACAGCAAACAGGTAATCTCCCTCTCCCCCGAAGCAGGTCAGCTGGTTGAAAACTATCCCTGGCCCGGAAACTATCCCCAGTTTCTGCGGGTGATGGAGGCCCTGGTGATTCAGGAGCAAGGTATGTATATTCAGGCGGATCGTGTTCGCAGTGCACTATCTGACGAAGCCCAGCTATACCCCGTTGCACCCGCTCCCAAAAACGAGGCAAACATCGATTTAAACCGTCCCCTGGACGATATCATTACCGAAATCATTCAGCGAACGGTTGAAAGTCAGGGGGGCAGTCAGAAAAAAGCCGCCGATATTCTATGCATCAGCCGAACCACGGTATGGCGCATGCTAAAAAAGGAAAATGCGCCAGGCCAAAATAACGGATAACGCCGCAGCCATCCATAGAAAGGAACCAGACTATGATATCCATTGACCACAATCTCTTCCACATTCAAACCAAGTCCACCAGTTATGTTTTCCGGGTCGAACCGGCCGGTCATCTGGAGCATCTGCATTATGCCGCTCGGGTTCACCTGTCTCCCATGGCAGAAGACGCGCTGAAGCAGAAACACAGTTCGCTGCCCAGCGCCACCATCTGTTATTCGGAAGAGACTCCCTGTTTGAGCATGGAACTCCTGCGTGGAGAGATCTCCTCACTGGGCAAGGGCGATTACGGAGAGCCCCTCCTGGAGCTGTCCTTCCCCAACGGCGCGCAGACCTGCGATTTTCTCTATCGGCATCACGAGATTTTATCCCGCAAACCCATGCCGTCCGGCCTGCCCGGCGCGCTTCCTCCCAAGGGCAGTCCCGAAGAGACACTGGTCATCACATTGGAAGAACGCAGTCATCCCGGCCTGCTGCTCCACCTGTACTACACCGCCTACGAGGACTGTGATGTAATCCTGCGCAGCGCCAGGCTGGAAAACCGCACCCCGGAGCACATTACGATCAAACGATTTTTCAGCTCCCAGCTGGATTTTGAAGACAATGATTATGTTTTCACCAACTTCTACGGAAGCTGGACCAGCGAGATGCACCGGGCGGATACCCCCTGTCCCGGTAAGAAGTGCGTCAGCGAATCCCGGATCGGTTTCAGCAGTAACCGCGCCAATCCCTTCGTCATGCTCTCCCGTCCCGGCTGCACAGAAACTGCCGGTGAAGTTTATGGCAGCAATCTGATCTACAGTGTAAATCACTATGAGTGCGCCCAAAGCGGCGAACTGGAACGGCTTCGTTTCATGACAGGCATCTCTCCCGAGGGCTTCAGCTGGGATCTGGCTCCCGGCGCTGTTTTCCAGGCTCCCGAAGCCGTTCTGAGCTACTCCGCAAACGGCTTTGGCAGTCTGAGCAAGCACTTCCACAAATTTATTCGCAGTTACATCGTTCGGGGTACCTGGGCGCAAAAACCCCGTCCCATTCTGTTCAACACCTGGGAAGCCGCCTATTTCAATTTTAACGAAGATCGTATTCTGACCATGGCACGTCAGGCAAAGGATCTTGGCGCCGAGCTTCTGGTTCTGGATGACGGCTGGTTCGGCAAGCGCAACAGCACCAAGACCTCCATGGGTGACTGGTTCTGCAACCCCGAAAAGCTTCCCCACGGTGTTGACGGACTTGCCCGGCGTGTCCACGAGCTGGGTCTTCAGTTCGGCATTTGGGTCGAGCCCGAGGTTATTTCTGTAGACAGTGACCTGTACCGCGCGCACCCGGAGTGGTCGCTCTCCATCCCCGGCTGTCACCACAGTTTGGGACGCAATACACACCTGCTGGATCTGAGCAACCCTGAGGTGGTCGACTATCTGTTCGACGTTCTCAGCAAGATATTCGCGCAGGGCGTTGACTATGTGAAGTGGGACATGAACCGCGGCATGAGCGACGTATTCTCCACGGCCCGGGATGCTGCCCACATGTGCGAAACAGGTCACCGCTTCCTGCTTGGTCTGTATGATCTGCTGACCCGGCTGACAACACGATTCCCCAACATTCTCTTTGAAAGCTGCGCTTCCGGCGGCAACCGGGCAGATCTCGGCATTCTATGCTATATGCCCCAGTTCTGGGCCAGTGATAACTCCGACGCCTTGTGCCGGATGCAGATTCAGACCAACTATACCTATGGCTACCCACTGAGCGTGCTGGGCTGTCATGTCTCCGCAGTCCCTAACCATCAGACCATGCGGGAAACACCTGTTTCCACACGGTATGAGGTCGCCGCCTTTGGCCTGCTCGGTTATGAATTGGATCCTGGAAAACTTTCAGAGGATGACCTGACCGATATTGCACAGCAAATTGCGCATTACAAACAGCTCCGGGAGTGGTCTTTCTTCGGCGAAGTGGATCGTCTCCAGACTGGCGACCGCGGCTACTACTCACTGCAGCTCACTTCTCCCGATGGGGAGCACGCTGCCGTTGTTACCTTCCAGGAAATCTATCGCTCCGGAAGACCCATGTATGTTCTGCGGGCCAGAGGACTTCAGAGCGAAGCAATGTACGAAGTAAGAAACCGCCCCTGTATGATGAACGTAAAACCAATCAGCGGTCGGTTCATCACCATCGCCTCCGCCACCGGCTATACCCGGATGCCCCGGGAAACAGAGCATTATTTCCTGCCCGGTGATTTGATCGCCGAAAGCGGCATCCGTTTGAAGTCCGATTTCAATGGGCACAATCTGGACGAAAATACACGCTATTACCCGGATTACGCCACCAGAATGTATGAGTTCATGCTGGTAAAGTGATTCGATTCTACCCCAACGCAAGACCAAAACAGTGCTCCAGCGGATGGAAAGAGATTCCACCGCATTCATCGCAGAACAGCAGCCCGAAGAGCACTCCCTGCCGTTCGTCTTTTGATATATCGCCCTTATAGGGGCCAAGAAACACGAATAGCCTAGCAAACCCTCTTTTCCGTGAAAGCGGAAATGAGGGTTTTCGCATCTACATCGCAGTTGCATTTTCTTCCTCTACGTCGAGCGTTGCCCCCTTCTCCAAGACGGTGTTCTGCGTTTGTACCCGCTTTCCAAGCTATTGACACCCGCCCCCAATGTGATATAATACAGGAAAGCAACATGCAGACGCCGATCAAGCCGCAGCTTGACAAGCGTCTGCATTTTCCGTTTTCAGAAGGAGGCCTTGCCGCAAGTACAAATCATCCACCCACATACAACCGCACCTTAAAAATTTCATATCGAACCGGAGGGAACAGCCAGCTTGGGCCGCAAGAAGAAGCTCATCAACAATTCCGGTATTCCGCAGCACGAGATTGAACACATTGCCCGGTGTATTCTCCCAGACATCCTCGCCTACTATGAAAGCGCAGAAGGCCAGCGGGAGTTCCGGGAATGGCAGGCTCAGAGTGAAGCAGAACAGACGGAAAGAAAGGAAGGGAAAACGTAAGCAAGTGACCAAACAGGGTGCCGTCAATTTGGCGGCACCTTTTCTCGTGTTACAGGCACCTCCACTCACGCATTTAGGGGGCAAAAGAGCAGCTGATGGCAATGCCTTTTTATCGCTTCTGGGGCTTAGGGAATACACTGACCTTCGGATGCTCAAATACGGCCTTCTAAATGCGTGAATTTTCAAAATCTGTCCTGGTTTCAATTGTACGCCAGCTACTTAAATCTGTTTCTATTTTCTCGGCTCTCTCGGCTTGGATTCCGGTTGCTTAACAATACCGTTTTAGCGACTGCGCTTCCTCAAATTCACCCAAGAAAACAAATAATCCGAACCCATCTCCCACTGAGAACAGGTTCGGATTATTCTTTTTTGGTACGCCAGAAGGGACTCGAACCCCCGACCTACTGATTCGTAGTCAGTCACTCTATCCAACTGAGCTACTGGCGCATACGCACTTCTCTCAAATGCCTGAATATAGTACCACATCTCTTAAAAAAATGCAAGTGTTTTTTTCGCTTTTTCCAACTTTTTTATCTTCCCCTCCGCGCCGCCTTGACAGCTTCGGTGTTTCTGGTGTAAAATGTCCACCATAAGGAGACGCTGGATATGGATAATCTGGATTTGAATACGCTCCCCGAGCTGCTGCTTCCGTGGTATCGGGAAAACCACCGCTGCCTGCCATGGCGGGAAACGAAAGAGCCTTACCATATCTGGCTGTCGGAAATCATGCTCCAGCAGACGCAGGTTAAGACTGTCATTCCTTATTTCAATCGCTTTATGGAAAGGTTTTCGACGGTTCAAGCTCTTGCCGAAGCTCCAGAGGAAGAGGTCATGAAGCTCTGGGCGGGTCTTGGGTATTACAGCCGCGCCAGAAACCTTCACAAATGTGCAAAAGAAGTTCAGCAGCGTTTTGGCGGCTGCTTCCCCATTGAGCTTGTGGATCTGGAGTCGCTTCCCGGTATTGGTGTCTCGACGGCCGCAGCAATTCGCAGCGCGGCAACGGATGAGCCTTGCGCTATTCTTGATGGGAATGTGAAGCGCGTGCTGGCACGTCACAGCATGATCGGCAAGGGTTTGACGCCGAGCGAGGCTGAAAAGCGGCTGTGGGCGGATGCGCGTGCCAAAACGCCTCAACGGGAAGGGCGCACCTACGCTCAAGCAGTCATGGATCTTGGCGCGACTGTCTGCACACGGACTAAGCCGCTGTGTTTTCTGTGTCCTGTCAACCAAGACTGCAAGGCTTTTCTTGCGGACTGCCAGCTGGAATATCCAATAAAGAAGGTTAGGGCACGGGTGCCGGAGGAGATATTGAATCTTGCTGTCTATACCGACGGAAAAGAAGTTTATTTGGTAAGAAAGACCGAACGCTACTGGAAGGGGCTGTGGACTCTTCCGGAGCTTTGTGAGGAAGACGCCGAGAAACCGGAAGCGGTTCTTCCGGTCGTCGAGCATCGACTGACGCACCTTCTGCTCAAGATTTATCCTGTTCGGCTCCCGATGCCCGAAGAAGTTCCTGCCGAGTGGAGAGTTTTTACGAAGGAGCAAATCGAGAGGGAAGCGCTTCCGACGCCGATTCGAAAACTCTTATTGGAAATTCTCTAATCTTTGGATGCGACGGCGTCCAAAGTACGGTGGCGGACGATGACGCCTTCGTACAGTTTCGAAAAGTGTCGAGCCAGCGTTTCGGCGATGTAGACGGAACGGTGCTGACCGCCGGTGCAGCCGATCGAGACCGTAAGATAGTGTCGGTTCTGAG
>ERZ857922.3477-NODE-3477-length-13494-cov-3.001414_pt1 | contig 13494 bp, 9 predicted proteins | sample MGYA00519579_ERZ857922 | MGnify/ENA primary metagenome ERZ857922 (study PRJEB31778, sample SAMEA3449375) | human gut metagenome | biome: human gut; feature: human-associated habitat; material: faeces | place: United Kingdom | collected 2010/2012 ... | reverse complement strand
TGTAAAATAGTAGGCTGGCGCCGTATACGGAGCAAGTGCTGTGGGGATCTCTTTTACCGTAACGGGGGAAGAAGCCGGGAGTGGTGGAAAAAGATCTGCCATCTGCTCCTGTAAGGTGGATAAGCAGGTATCTGGAGCAGGCAGCTTAGCAGAGGCATCGGAGAGATCAGACAGAGTGTCTATCGGATATTTCTGTCGATACGCCGCAAGCTCCGCGTAAAGCGTCTGCAGTCTTTCGGAAAGCTGCTTTGCAAGTTCCTCGGTTGTCAGGTCACAGCCGATCTGCTGCTGCACCAGATAGGTGTAATAGGCTTTACCGTTTTTGTACTGACAGAGTCCGCGCTGCTCTTTTCCCTCTTCCTTTAGCAGCAACAGAGAATCCCCCAGCTTTTCATAAGCCGGCTGAACAAGTGTATGCAGGATGCGGGCATGGTCGGAAGCGTAGTAAGCATATTTTTCAGTATCTTTCTCATAGACCTGCTTCAGGTTTTGCAAAAAACAGTCTGTAAAAAGGGCTTCTCCTTTCTCAGATGCCATAAAATCACATTGGGAAATGACCATGGAAGCGTCTTCGGAAGCCATAAACATGCCAGCAGCGGCTTTATCCGTTTCATAAGCGGCAAGACTGTCAAAATAAGAGGGGATCAGCGACAGAAGCGCCAGATAGGATTTGACATCTTTCTCATTTTCCATGCTGTATTCTGCCAGCAGAACAGGAAGAGAGGTGTGGATCCCACTGGTCGGACTGAGTGGTTCCTCAAAATAGGGAAATTTTGTACCTTCCTGCCTTTTTTCGAGGTAGGAAGTCATGATTTCATAGGTTTCCTGTGTATGGGCAGGCAGGTGTGCAGGTGAAATACCGGAAAGTGTCCGGCGGAGCTTTTGCAGGCTTTCTCCTTCGGCAAGATAGGTTTTACGGTCGTAGCAGGGCAGGCTGCAGACAGCCGGATCGATCCCGAATGAGGAAGGATCTGTCAGGGTGAAATGAAGGCTCAGACTGTCATTTTCATAAGCACTTTGGAGATAGCTGTCCGAAAAACGGGAAAATTTCTCCTCAGGGGAATTTTTTTGGATAAGATACAGGGAAAACAGAAAGGCGAAGGTCAGAGCGGTTAAAAACAGGGAAGAACGTAGTTTTTTCTTGGGATACATGAAAAGCTCCTGCAGGAAATGTTATTTCATTTTATGCAGATCTGTCTGCAGATATGAGGGATGAACGAAGCCTGCAGGATGGCAGAAAATGTGCGGAAACAGAGATCTGTGGTATGAGTCCGGGTAGAAGTCCAAAGCCGGAATATGTGAATAAGGATCTGTATTGCTATACCGGACAGAACAGATAAAGTAATAGGGACAGAATACTAAAAAACAGAAACAGCAGTTCAAACAGTATGTATTTTCTGCCGGGATGCTGCATCCGCCACAGAGCATAGCCAGGAATCAAAAGGGCATAGCCGCTGAATAGGTAACGTGCGTTCATGGTACAGATGAGCGGATAACGGAAGCAGAAGATGATATAACTGATCAACAGGGCACCATTTCCGACACCGATCAGAAGTCTGATGGCAGGATCTCCTGCTTTGGAAAAGCAGTAAGAGGTACTTGTGCAAAACAGGATCAGGGACAGGGCAAAGCCAAGCAGTGTGAAAATCGGCGCAAGCATTTCCCAGAAAGAAGTGCGGAATACAAGGATCCCTTCGTCATAAAGCAGTGTCAGGATCGTCTGTCCCCAGATATTGGCACTGTTTGAAAGATCCCACCAGTCGATCGTATGTGCTGTAAAAATGCGGAGTGTGGGAAAGCCCATGCGGTAGGCAAAGCCATAGCCTTCCACATTCTGCCAGGTGGCATAGCCTGTTGCATCTACGACATAAGAAAATGGCAGACCATACAGAATCAGGTTCCGGAGTACCCAGGAAAGGGAAAGCGGAATGCAGATCACGGCAAACAGGATATATTGTTTAAGCAGCGCTTTTCTATCCTTTGTTTTAATCAAATGGTACAGAAAGACAGCACCGACACCGGGCGCGATAAGGACGCCCGATGTTTTGGACAAGGTGGCAAAAATGATAGCAGCAGCAATTTTCAGGATGTTTCCGGTATTGGGATCAGAATGCCAGCGCAGTGTGTAAAAAAGAGCCATGACACAAAAAAGCGTCATCAGACAGTCGTTGTTCAGCTGCGCACCCAGAAAAAATAAGGTCGGAAAAAAGGATACAAGGGCGGTCAGACAACAGAGCAGCTTTTCTGAAATCTTAAGATGCTTCAGGATACGATATAGAAAAACGGAGATCAGCACGGAAAATACCATATTGACATATTGCAGCATTTCAAAGGCATTTATCAGATTAAGATTATCTGTACCATGGTAAAAAAGCTGCAAAATAATGGCACCAACTATGTAAAATAGCGGTGGATGGTAATATTGCCCCATAAATTCCGGTGAAAAATCCGGCAGATGGTGATATTGGTATAAATACTGGATGTAGCCAAGATGTCCATAGGTAATGGACTGCCAGTCAGACAGATCGCCAAGGTCGTGGTTCGTATTATAGTAAGGAACCGCATAAGCATAGAAAAAGCGTGCAGCTGCGCCAAGAAGCAGGAGCAGCATACAGATCATATTGGGAGAAAAGAAAGTCTTGATATTCGATTTTGACCCTGTTTTGTGTATATTCATCAGAAGAACCCTCCTTAAAAACTGTATCATGAACGGAAAGTGCTGTCAAAGCGCAAATATTTTGATATACTTACGCTATGATGAGGATTGTGGGAGTGCGTAGCACAGAACAATCCGCAGGCATCAAAGCCGGGAACTTTTGACCCCGGTATCATGCTATAAAAGGGACAGGAAGGGAGAATAGACCGGAATGAAAATGGAAATCCGCAGAAAAGATGTCATATTGGTATGTCTTTTCACAATCGGCTTTTTCTGTATTGCACTTTGGGGGCTTGGAAGCCACAGTATTCCGCAGACGGAGCAGGAGCTTTCGGCGCGCGGGGACGGCGCAAAGGAGGTAGTGCTTTACTTTGAAGAAGGGCAGCAGCTTTCGGATCTTCTGTTGTTTATCGGATATCGGGCAGCAGGGGAAGTGACGGTGTCTGTTGCAGCAGGAACTGACTGGCAGATCGTACAAAGTGGGGAAGAACTGGATTCCGTGTTCGCATGGAATGAGATCCCTGTTTCGTATCGGACAACCTGTCTGGGGATGGTATTTTCGGATGCTTCGGTGAATTTAATGGAGCTGGTCTGCTTAGATGAGAATGGAGAGCCTGTTTTACCGGTGAATGCCATGCAATATCCGGCGCTTTTTGATGAACAGGAGCTTTATGAGGATGGTATTACCTATCAGGATCAGACGATCTTTGATGAGATTTATCATGGCAGAACTGCCTACGAATTTCTGCATGGACTGCCTATTTATGAAAATACGCATCCGCCGCTCGGAAAGACACTGATCGCTGTCGGAATTGCGGTCTTTGGTATGAATCCGTTTGGCTGGCGGTTTATGTGTGTTGTTTTCGGAAGCCTGATGATGCCATTTATTTATCTGTTTGGCCTGCGTCTGACAGGAAAAACGAGATATGCCTGTCTGGCAGCAGTCCTGCTTGGAACGGATTTTATGCATTTTACACTTTCCAGAATTGCTACGATCGATATCATAGTCGCATTTTTTATTCTTGGTATGTTCTATTTTATGTATGCATTTGTGGTGTCGGAAAAACGGCGGTATCTGCTGCTTGCCGGTCTGTTTACGGGGCTTGGCTGTGCAACAAAGTGGACGGGGATCTATGCGCTGTGTGGACTTTTTGTCGTTTTTCTTCTCTGGATGATCGGGAAAATCAGAAAGATCGGTGTAAGGAAGGAAACAAGGCGTTACTGGACCTGGCTCTGCCTGCAGTGTATCGGCTGTTTTATACTTCTGCCTTTCACAATTTATACGCTGTCTTACATTCCGTTTGTCCGCATCTATCCGGATCAGAATCTGCTGCAGCATGTACTTTCCAATGGAGAGCTGATGTTTTCCTATCACAAAGCTACGATTTTTGATCATCCGTATGCATCACCGTGGTATAGCTGGCTGTTTGACTGGAAACCGCTGCTTGACAGCAGGGAATATCTGGCGGGGGATAAGGTCAGCGTGATCGCAACCTTTGGCAATCCGGTCTTGTATTTTGCAGGGCTTTATGCATATGGAAAAGAACTCTGGCGTACGTTCTGCCACAGGGATAAAAATGCAGCAGTGCTTGTACTGTATTATACGGTCATGCTGCTTCCATGGATCTTTATCAGACGGACGGTTTTTATCTATCAGTATTACGTCTGCTCGGTTGTGCTCATTCTGCTGCTCTGCCACAGTGTCAGCCAGAAAGAAGGCGGGCAGGAAAAGAGAGCTTACTGGGGACTGCTTGCAGCTTCGGTTCTTTTATTTGTGGTCTTTTACCCTGTCATATCGGGGCTTGTTGTGCCTGCAGTCTATATCAGACAGGTGATCCCATGGCTGCCCAATTGGAGATTCCTGTGATAGGAGGGGCTTTCTGCAGGTAATGTGTTTGACATCTAATATCTGCTGTGTTACATTTATTACATATCGGGTATACTCATAAAAAGGCAGTGAGAAAGAGAGTACATTTGCAGGAAGTTTTCAGAGAACATCCTACGGGCAGGGAAGCAGAAACAGTTCTGATCTGCGGAAATGTCCGGGCTGTGAGGGATGGATGGAATGCACTTGGAAGATGGCTTTTGAGCAGCGCACCGAGGTCACAGGGCCTAGGCTGCGACAGGTTCCGCCTGTTATAGCGGAGGAGTATCGAAAGGATCGATACTTGCTGAGGTTTCGGGTGTGAGCCCGGAATAAAACAGAAGTGGTAACGCGTTTATTCGCCTTCTGGAGGGAAACCTTCAGAAGGCTTTTTTGTAGCGAGGAAGGAAACCAAGCGACAGCGAAGCTGGCATTTGGTTTCACCCGAGCGTACAACGAGAAAATCAGAAGCAGCGGAGCAGCGGCGCTACGAAGTAGCGGGATTTTCGAGTCTGCAAGAGGTATAGAAAGGATGTGTGCATTTGATAACAGCACAGGTAATACAGAGCTGTCTGGATGATTTAAAGACAATTACAAAGGTAGATCTGGCAGTTGTTGACGTAGAAGGCGTCATGGTGGCAAAGAATTCGGACAGATTTGAACAAAATGTAGAATTTGTAACGGAATTTGCTGCCTCTCCGGCAGGAAGTCAGGTGCTTCAGGGCTGTCAGTATCTGAAAATCTATGATGAAGAAGATCCGGTATATGTACTTCTTTGTGGTGATTCCAGTGAGGAATATATGATCGGAAAGATTGCGGTATCCAATATCCAGAATCTGATCACAGCCTACAAGGAGCGGTTTGACCGCAATAATTTCTTCCAGAATCTGATCCTGGACAATCTGCTTCTGGTAGATATTTATAATCGTGCCAAGAAGCTGCATATTGAGATCCAGAAGCCAAGAGTCGTTCTGCTTTTGGAAATTCCGGCGGGAAAAGAAAATTATGCCATGGAATTTTTAAAGAGTATGTTTTCTGCGCAGTCCGGCGATTATGTAACGGCAGTAGATGAAAACACACTGATCGTTATCAAACAGGTAGAGGCAAAGGATTCTTATGCTGAAGTGGTAGAAGTAGCGGAAACAACCGTTGCAATGATGAACACAGAAGCGATGATCAATGTGCGTGTGGCATACGGTACGATCGTAGAAGAACTGAAAGATGTTTCCAAGAGCTATAAGGAAGCCAAAATGGCACTGGATGTCGGCAAGATCTTTTATGCGGAAAAGACGGTCACTGCATACAGCACACTCGGAATCGGACGACTGATCTATCAGCTGCCGATCAATCTTTGTGAAATGTTCATCGAAGAGATCTTTGGCGGAAAGGTTCCGGAAGAACTGGATGAAGAAACTCTTACCACGATCAATACATTCCTGGAAAACAATCTGAACGTATCGGAAACCTCCAGACAATTATATGTCCACAGAAATACACTGTTGTATCGTCTGGAAAAACTGGAAAAATATACAGGACTGGATATCCGTATCTTTGATGATGCACTGACACTGAAGATCGCACTTATGGTGGTGCGGTATATGCGTTATCTGGAGAGTATGGATTATTAAATGTCATGCATTCCCGGTCACACATTTGCTACGCAAATATGCGACAAGTGATGCATGACATTACGGGAACCTCAGCCCATGCATAATCACCTTCGGTGATGGGCTGAGGCTGCATCATGCATTCTTCGAATGCATGACATTACGGGAACCTCTCGCATGAGAATTGCTGCGCAATGCTCGAGGCTACATCATGCATCTTTGATGCATGACATTGCAAGCACTTTCATATATTGGATTAAATGGTTCAATATAGGGAAGTGCTATTTTGTTTACGCAGAAAAAGGATTATGTTTATGTGTATAAAGGAGAGCAGATGTTGTCCAAAGCGGGGCTGCGGAAGCTGACGATCATGGGGCGGAAGGTAAAGGTGGAATTTCTACTGCAGGATCTGCCGGCTATAGGCGGAAAGGGAAGCTGCAGGCTGCGTTATCTTTTGGGCGGACAGGAGAAGGAAAAAAGCTGGGATATTGTATTTGTATCCGGCGGACGGCAGATACATTTTTTGCAAAAGCTGGAGGAAGCGGAAGAAATGGAAGGGATCGTGGATTGCAGGATCTTTTTGCCCGGAGGAAAGGAGATCCGTGGAGAAGCGGATGCTGTCACAGAGGAAAAACAGAATGTGGAAGAGATGGATGTGAGGATGCAGATCCCGGATATAGATAAAGAAGGGAAAATGAAGCAGAAATCAGAATCTGAGGAACACCAGATAAAGAAATCGGAAGAATGGAAAGAAACAAAGCAGAAACCAAAATCAGAAGAATGCCAAATGAAGAAATCAGAATCAAAATCAGAAGAATGCCAAATAAAGAAACCGGAATCAGAATCGAAAGTGGCGCCGGGAGATGAGGAACGATCACAGGAGATGCAAAACAAGAGCCGGGTAGAGACAAAAGAAAGCAGGAAGGAGACTGAAATACCGGAAAATCAAGTGCTCTATATCCAGGATCTGACGCAGCTTCTTTCCATGGGAGAAAAACAGAGAGAGCTGTATTATAACAGCTTTTTGCTGCATGGATATTATCAGTACAGACATGTGGTGGCTGGTGACGGGTTTATCGGTGTTCCGGGTAATTTTAGCCAGCGGGAAGCGATCGCGGCAAAAATGATGGGCTTTCCACTTTTCATTGAGGCGGAAAATCTGCAACATTGTGAAATTGGGGAAGAAAGCAGAGCAGAAATGCCACAGATGGGGGCATATGGGTATTTTCTGTGTAAAGTCAGATAAATATGCGAACGGTCAGTGCGGCAAACAAGGCAGAACAGGCGGTAGTGTGGCGCATGGCAGCTCGATCAGTCTACGCCCCGCAGTGCGACCGAAGGGATATTTGGTTTCAATATCTCTATAAACTTCTCCAGTTCCATGCGGGAATAGGCAGAAAAGCCGGGGCATAGAACCTGTTCACTTTCTTTATAGGACTGCAGAAAGTATCTTTTGGCGCCTTTGATCCAGTCACCTATCTCGCGGAAAGTTTCTGCGCTGTGCAGCTCGCGGACGACTGTGGTGCGGAATTCGTAGGTGAAACGCCTTTCATCTGTCTCGTGCATCAGAAAATGCACGCTTTCGCGGATGCGGGAAAGCATTTCATCGGAAAAGGCATAAGAAGTACTGTGATCTGTCGGATCAGTTAGTCCTGCCACCTTCAGATAATCGGAAGGACCGGACTTAATATCCATTGCCACGTAGTCGATCAGCTTCTGTTCATAAAGCGTCTGCAGCATGAAAGGATTGCTGCCATTTGAGTCAAGCTTGACCAGATAGCCCAGCTGTTTGACCTCGGCCAGAAAATCAGGCAGATCATGATAGATCGTCGGTTCGCCGCCGGTAATACAGACACCTGTCAGGATATTCTTTCTTTTTTGTAAATAAGAAAGGATATCTTGTTTTGTGTATGCAGCATAAGAAGCAGGATCTAATAGAAGGTCACTGTTCTGGCAATATGGGCAACGGAAATTACAGCCACCGAGAAAAACAGTAGCTGCTACGTGCTCCGGATAATCTAATAAAGTTGTCTTTTGTAAACCGCAAAATAACATAAGCTGCCTTCTTTCCTATTAGACAAAAAACGTTCCGTGGGATGCGATGTCCCAGATAAACAGTATAACACTTTAAAGACCTGAGGGTATAGTGGATCTGGATAATTTATGCAGCTATTTTTATGCGGGAATGCTTGTTATTTTTACGCATAACCCGTATGATAGAAGTATAAGGCATTTGCAGTAATGATAGAAGCGGATGAAAAAGAAATAAAACGGAAAGATAGGTTATGCATGAACTGACAGAAAAACAATTAAAACGCCGGGAAAACCGGCTTCGCGCCAAAGAAGAGAAGCTGCGCAAGGAAGAAGAAGCAAGGCAACAGGCACTTATACTGAAACAAAAAACAGATGAGAAGTTTATGAAACAGGCTCTTTTGCAGGCAAAAAAGGCAAAAGAGCTTGGCGAAGTACCGATCGGCTGTGTGATCGTGCAGGACGGAAAAGTGATCGGACGCGGCTATAACAGACGCAATACCGATAAGAGCACATTATCGCATGCGGAGATCACAGCCATTCGGAAAGCAAGTAAAAAATTAAATGACTGGCGGCTTGAGGAATGCACACTTTATGTGACATTGGAGCCATGCCAGATGTGCGCGGGCGCGATCGTGCAGGCGCGTGTCAAGGAGGTTGTGATCGGAGCGATGAATCCGAAAGCAGGCTGCGCCGGTTCTATACTGAATCTGTTTACGATGAAGCAGTTCAACCATCAGGTGCAGACCACCTATGGTGTCTGCGAAGCGGAATGCAGCCAGATTTTGAAACAGTTTTTTGCCGGACTTAGAAAACGCCTGCATGAAACGGATGGTAGCGGTATTTGCAATAGGAAATAATGGAACTGTTCTGCGAGACAAAATGATCTTATCGGTTCAGATGCGTTATAGGTGACGGAAGAAAGGAAACGAGATGGGTGTGATATATTTTATTCTGGGAATCATGGGTGCTGCCTATGTGATAATTGGCGGAGGTGTATTTCTGGTATTTATAACTTCAGGAGGCTTTGCAGAGGCAGGAGGAGCAGTTTTTATGCCGCTTATTTTTGTGGTGATTGGTATTGGATTTCTGGCGGGAATTGTAATACATAAGAGTGTCAAAGGGAGAATTCGGAAAAAAGGGAAAAAGTATGTGGCGAAAGTGTACAGCTATGTGGAGAATACCTCTTTTACGGTAAATAACTCTTATACAGTCAATACAGTGGTGCACTATTTCGATGAAACGCACACAGAAAGAGAGGCTGTCATTCCGACATGTTTTGAAAAGGGTTCCTCTAAAATGCTTCCTATCGGAATGACCGTTGACATTTATTGCTACCGGGATAAATATGACTATGATCCGAAATCTGTCAGAAGTGAATATCTGCCGGGAGAGGAAGAACTGATGGATGACAAGCCGGTAGATCCGATGCAGCTGAAAATGGTGGCTGTTTCGTGCCCGAACTGTGGTTCCAGCTTTCAGGCTGCAACGGGGTATTCCAGCAAGTGTCCGTATTGTGGCAGCTATATAAATGCGTAAAGGGATTGGAATCCGGTCTGTTAGAAGACCGGATTTATTTATTGCTATTTTTCGGCAAATTATATAAGATGATAAAAATAGTACTATTTTTCTGGGGGATCGGATGATGATAAAGATTTTTTTGGTGGAAGATGAAATTGCAATCCGTAAGGGAATCAAAAACAGTATTGACTGGGAAAAAGAAGGATATGAGTTTGTGGGAGAAGCGGGAGATGGTGAACTCGCATATCCGATGATCTTAAAGACGAAGCCGGATATTCTGATCACAGATATCAAAATGCCTTTTATGGATGGATTACAGCTTAGTAAGCTGGTCAGAAAAGAACTTCCCGCAACCAAAATATTGATCCTGAGCGGATATGACGAATTTGAATATGCGAAAGAGGCGATCAAATTACAGGTTGCGGAATATTTGTTGAAACCAATCTCTTCCGCAAAGCTTCTGGATGTGCTCGCACAGGTGAAAGAAGTGATCAGACAGGAGCAGGAAGAAAAAGAACTGATCAAGAAGTATAGAGAAGATATGAAGGAAAACCGTGAGCTGGAAAAAGAACGGTTTTTAAACCAGATCATAACACAGAATCTAAGTCTGGCTCAAATACTGGAGACAGGAGAATCTCTGGGGATGGATCTGAGTGCGCCCTTATATAATATACTGCTTTTAAAAATTACCGAAAACGGGGGAAAGCAGGAGACGTATGCGGAAATTGAGAGCGCGCTGGATACGTTAAGCGGTGTATTTTCTTTCCGGAGAGGCGTGGATGAATGGCTCTTCTTACTGATTGCGGATGATGCAGAGAAGATGGAGAGGCGGATTGAAAGCTGCAGAAAGACAGTCAGACAGATCACAGAAAAAACAGATCCGCCGGTGGAATACTTCGGAGCACTCGGAAATCCGGTGGAAAGACTCAGGGAGATCAAAAATTCTCTGAAAGAGGCTGAAAAGAAGTTTGCTTTCCAGTATTTAAAAAAGTGGAACCAGATTTTGGAAATACCGGTCAGAGATGTCGGATCATCCGAAAATCCGCAGACTGAAAAGAATGAAAATGAAGAACTTCTGATCAGTTCTGTACAGGTTGATAAACTCAATCACAAAATTATTGAGAATTTCATTCATACAGGTCTGCGCAGGGAAGTTTCCAACTTTGTAGATGATTATTTTATGAGTCTGGGTGAAAAGAGTGTCCAGTCACTGATGTTCAGACAGTATGTTGCCATGGATTTTTATCTGGCTGCGGTAGCTTTTCTGGAAAGGCTTGGATTTTCCTCAAAAGAACTGGTAGAGCGTTGCGGTGATCTGAAGGAAATGGAACAGGTGATACAGACAATAGAGCAGACAAAAGAATATATCAAAAAAGTACTCGATGCAACATTGGAATGTCGGGAGTCTGTGTCAAGGAAGCGTTACAGTGATCTTTTAAAAGAGGCTGTTTCCTACATCGAGCATCATTATGAGGAAGAAGATATTTCACTGAATCAAGTGGCTGCAAGTGTAAATATCAGTCCAAGTCATTTCAGTACAATATTCAGTAAGGAAATGGGAGAAACCTTTATTGAATATTTGACAAACGTCAGAATGGAAAGGGCAAAGCAGCTTCTGCGGAGCAGTACAATGAAAACGGCAGAAATTGCGTATGCAGTTGGCTACAAGGATGCGCATTATTTCAGTTATCTGTTTAAAAAAGTACAAAAGTGTACCCCGCGTGAATTCCGTACACAAGTATAAGACAGGAGGCAGTTTTGAAAAAGAATTCGTTGCTGAAACAACGTCTGAATATGTTGATGGGTATTTGTCTGCTGCCGCTGGTTGTGATCATTATCTACCTGATCATTATGATCTACAGTTTTGCGGATCGTTATGATGCGATCGTTGGAAAGATTGAAATGGCTAATGCATATAATATCAATTTTAAGGATGATATGGATTACATCATGTATATCATTGCGGTAAACTCTGAACGTGCCAAGGAGCTTGTCGATACGCAAAAGCCGCATGAAATGATAGATGATGCAAGGCAGTCCTTTCAGAAGATGTATGATGCCACAGAGGACGAGTATGCGAAGAATCAGCTGACGATGATATTGAAAGCACTGGATACATTAGAGGATCGTGTGGAAGAAATAGAGAAGGATGCGCTGATTTCCGGGCAATACGATAAAAATATGGAACGTTTGGATGTTAATATCCGTATTTTGACACAGCTGATCCAGGATCAGATCCAGCAGTATATTTATTATCAGGCGACAAATCTGGAAAACCTCAGAAGTGATATCCGAATGGATGTGGATCAGGCAACACGGACGGTGACAGTAAGCTTTGTTTTAATCCTGGCAGCAGCACTCATCATCAGTCGGAAGATCATGCTGAGAATCACAAAACCGATCGAAAGCTTGTGTGAAGCAACCAGAATTGCTGGACAGGGTGATTTTGCAGTCCGGGCAAAAGGTGGCAATGATGATGAAATGGCGATCTTAAGCACAAGTTTTAACCAGATGGTGGAGCAGATCGGCAATCTTGTAGAAGGGATCAAAGTGGAGCAGCTCAATCTGAAAGCAACAGAGCTGAAGCTCCTGCAGGCGCAGATTAATCCGCATTTTTTATATAATACGCTGGATACGATCATCTGGCTGGCAGAGGCAGGCGAAAAAGAGCAGGTCGTCAATATGGTATCTTCGCTTTCTGATTTTTTTCGTACAACACTTTCGAAGGGGCAGGATTTTATTACGGTGCAGGAAGAAGAGCTGCATATCCAAAGTTATCTCCAGATCCAGCAGTTCCGCTATCAGGATATTCTGGAGTATGAAATAGAAATACCGGAAGAGTTGTATCAATACAAAATATTAAAAATGACATTGCAGCCTCTTGTTGAAAATGCATTGTATCATGGCATTAAAAACAAAAGAAGGCTGGGGCATATCCGTATCAGCGGACAGATAGAGGGAGATTATCTGATATTTGAAGTTTATGACGACGGAAGCGGGATTGATCCGGAAAAGCTGATCCGTCTGAAAAAAGTATTGGATGGTGAAATAGAGGAGAAGGAAAATCCAAGCGGATTTGGACTTTATAATGTGCAGCAGAGAATCTGTCTGAATTATGGACAGGGGTATGGATTACAATTGGAAAGCGAGTATGGGGAATGGACAAGAGTCTATGTCAGGATTCCATGCAATAAAATCAAACATATTTCGTAAAAAATTCAACTTTTTCTTACAAAAAATAATAACATCCCGAATATTAGAAAAAATTTACACTTTATTCAAAAGAAACTCCGTATTTTTTGCCGGCAGATTACGTTATGATTAGATCATCAAAAACGTGGTAACAAGCAAAAAGGAGGATACGCCATGAAAAAGAAATTATTAGGGATTTTACTTAGCACCGCAATGATCGCAACAATGCTGGTAGGATGCGGAAGCAGCGCAGCAGACACAACAGCTCCTGCTGACAGCAGCACAGAGGAAAGCACAGATGCAAGTGCAGATGCAAGTGCAGATGCAGAAGCACCTGCAGCATCAGGAGATCTGATCAAGGTAGGTATCATCAATAATGATCCGAATGAATCAGGATATCGTACGGCAAACGATAAAGATATGAAAGCAATGTTCACAGAAGAAAATGGATATGAAGCATCATTCGCATACAGCTTAAAGAATGATGAACAGATCACAGCAGCACAGAAGTTCATTCAGGACGGTGTTGATTATCTTCTTCTCTCCGCAGCAGATACAGCAGGCTGGGATTCAGTTCTGCAGGATGCACAGGATGCAGGAATCAGAGTTATCTTATTCGATCG
>ERZ857922.3475-NODE-3475-length-13508-cov-3.334795_pt1 | contig 13508 bp, 8 predicted proteins | sample MGYA00519579_ERZ857922 | MGnify/ENA primary metagenome ERZ857922 (study PRJEB31778, sample SAMEA3449375) | human gut metagenome | biome: human gut; feature: human-associated habitat; material: faeces | place: United Kingdom | collected 2010/2012 ... | reverse complement strand
GCTCACGTCTGGCAGCTTCCTCGGCTTCACGTATCCGCTCTTCTTCAAGCTGTTGTTCATACTGGAGGGCAAGTTCTTCAAACTTTGTAATATCATCACTGTTAGATGCAAGCTCCTGTTGTTTTGAATCAAGAAGTGCATTAAGTCGTTCTGACTGTCTGGATGATTCAGACTTTAATTTATCTAAAGAAGCATAATCTTTTTCAAGTTCATCACTGTTTTCGGCTATCTGCGTTATTATATTTTCCATTTTTTCAAGCATTCTTCGGTCATATGAAGACAATTGCGTCACATATTCTGATTTTGATAAAAAATCGGAAAGTCCCTGTGAACTTAGAATGATATCAAGGGCATTCTGGCTGCCATGTTCATACATATATTGGATCCGTAATTTCATTGCAGCGTATTGTTCGGTTTTTTGTTTGTCAAGTTCTTCTTTCTGCATAGAAAGGTCGTCAATTTTATCTGATAAATCCTGCATCTTTTCGTCAATTTCAGTAAGAGACCTGTTGATATCATCAATCTGTGAGACAAGGTCTGACATATCGGATGAGATATCCGCCTGCTGCTGCCTTAATTCCTCAAGTTTCTGATTTGCATCGTCAAGGTTATCCTGTGTAGTTGCATATGAAATATATGGAATTGTAAGAGACAGACTCAAAGTGCAGGCAGCTAATATATATTTTTTATATGTTATAAAATTTTTAAGCTTTTTTAAAATAAATCCCAAAATAAAACTCCTTAAAAATCATGTCATTTATTAGCATAATTATAATATAAGCGTACTATAAAGTCCATTGGATAAAATTGCAAGAGACGTTTTAAAGTGTTATTATTAACAAAATAAACAATATATGAGGAATGATATGTACGAACTTGATGATTTGAATATGGACGAAGCTGTTTTAAAACAATATTCAGGAGAAGAAGAAAAAATTACAATTTCGGAAAAAATAGATAATAAGAAGATAGTTTCAGTTGGAGCATTTGCGTTTAGTGAGCATAGGGAAATTGTTGAAATAACACTGCCGGAGACAGTCGTTTCGATTGGTGCACATGCATTTTACAATTGTAGGAATCTTGCATCAATAACACTTTATGATACCGTTACGGATATTGGTGATGGTGCATTTAAAAACTGTTACAGGCTTCATAACATAAATATAATCGGAACAGGTCTGAACACCAAGTGTTTAAAAGGTGTTTTGTCGGAAGTAAATAATGAAGTTAAGGTGACTATACATTACGACGATGATGATGCCGTGCTGGTATTTCCATATTATCTTTATAATTATGAAGTATCTTTCTCCTGATGTCAAGTCCTATTCGTAAACTATTTTAACTATTCTAATTTAAATATCATACTTTTTTATAACATATTTTTTCTCCAGCCATATTGTCCATTATTATTTATAACACAATTCTTTTTCACATATATATCTTCATATTATTTAAATACATTCCTCTTCCCTGCATATTTTTCCATTTTCTGCATATGATTATTAAGAAGATTAAAAATATTATATGATTAGATTGGAGTTTTTATGTACAGGCGTTTAAATATTTTTCTTATTATTGGTGCTGTTTTCACTATTATTACAGGCACTCTGTTGCACTTTGTTTATGAATGGTCAGGGGAAAGTCTGTTTGTTGGGATTTTTTCTCCCATCAACGAAAGTGTATGGGAGCATTTGAAGTTGTTGTTTTTCCCTATGTCTGTTTGGATTCTTATTGGGTATTTTATTTTTGGAAAAAAATTCAAAACTTACATTCCTTCTGCAGTTATTGGCATTCTTTCAGGCATGATTCTTATTCCAATGTGGTTTTACACTTATACTGTGTTTACCGGCAAGCCGATTCTTTTTCTTGATATTTTATCTTTTATTATTAGTGTTTGTGTTGCCTTTTTTATAACAGCACATTTAATTGAAAATTATAATATCCCATACCTTACTCCAAAACTTGGATTTCTGATATGGGATATTATCTTTGCTTTATTTATTATTTTTACACTTTATCAGCCTGATTTTCCGCTGTTTATAAGTTATTAGTCCTGCTTGCGATAGTATGAGAACCAATATGCAATACCTGTTGCGCAACCACCGATAATATTACCGATTGTTACAACTAAAAGGTTCTTTACAATAAAATTAAACCATGTAAGTCCTGCTGTTTCCAAGCCAAGGTTTCCATATGCCATCTTTGAAAAAAGACCACCTGAAATGTAACTCATATTGGCTACACTATGCTCAAATCCGCAGATTACGAATACCATAATTGGAAGGAATAGACCTATAATCTTTCCTCCTACTGTCTTGGATGTTGCTGCCATCATTACTGCAACGCATACAAGGATGTTACACAAAATCGCCCTAAAAAACATTTCCTGAATACTTAAATTACACTTTGTTGTTGCAATTGAAATTACGCTTTTTGCAACACTGCTATTAAACATTGAATAAATGTTTCCTAATGTGAAAAATCCTGTAACAAAAATTGAACCTACAAAGTTTCCAATGTAAACGACTATCCAGTTCTTTAACATCTGTCCTACTGTAATGTTCTTAGACAATACAGACATAATCAATAAGTTATTTCCTGTAAATAATTCTGTTCCATTAATAATTACCATGGCAAGTCCTGCCGGGAATACTAATGATGTTATAACTTTTGCAACTGATGAATTAGTGACCGTTGATGAAGCTATTGTTGCTGCTGTTCCGGCTAAAGCAATAAACATACCTGCCAAAAATGCTAATACAAACATTCTTCCAAGTGGCATTGTTGTTTTTCCTTTTCCGCCATTAATGTAGTTTTTTGTTGCTTCTTTTACTGATATCATTCTTCCGTACCTTTCAAAATTATTTTTTACCCGAAGAATAATGATACTACTTTTTCAGTTGCCCGTAAACTGTTATTTTTATGAATCTAATTCCATTTTTTCACTAATTATTATTTAGTGTTTTTAGTGTCTAATTCACTATCAATGTATTCACAGGCACCTATTGCTGCAACTGCTCCATCGCTGGCTGCAGTTGTAAGCTGACGGACGTTCTTTGTTCTACAATCACCAGCCGTAAAAATTCCTCTTGATTCTGTTTTGCAATCCTCACCTGCAATAACATAACCTTTGTCGTCAAGTTCCACAACTTCTTCAAAATCATAATTGTCCGGTTCCTGACCTACTGCAATAAAAAGACCTGAAACCTGAATATCTTTTTCTGAACCATCAACTGAATTTTTTACAGTGATTCCTTCAACCTTATCGTCGCCTATTAATTTTACAACATTGCTGTTCCAAACCATTTCAATATTATCTTTTTCAGATATTGCTTTTGCAATTTTTTCTTCACCACGAAGTTTGTCCCTTCTGTGAATAATATATACCTTATTGCAATAGTTTGAGAGAAACATTGCATCTTCCAATGCTGTATTTCCACCACCTACTACTGCAACATCTCTGCCTCTAAAAAACATACCATCGCAAGTTGCACAATATGAAACACCTGAACCAATAAGTTCTTTTTCTTTATCAAGTTTTAATGATCTGTTTTTTGCACCTGTGGCAATAATTATAGCTTTTGTTTCGTAAGTTTCTTTATTTGTAACAACTTCTTTCAAAACTCCATTATTTTTAATTTCCACAGCTTTTTCATACTTAATTTCGGCACCAAGACTTTTTGCCTGATTAAAAAGATTTGTGGCAAACTCAAAACCTGATGTCTTAATTATTCCCGGATAATTCTCAACTTCAGGAGTGTTCACAATCTGACCACCATAATTCTTCTCTTCTAAAAGCAAAACCTTCTTGCCTGAACGCACACCGTAAATCGCTGCTGACATTCCGGCTGTACCTGCTCCTATAATTACAATATCGTACATAAGCATAATGAAATCCTTCCTTACTAAATCGTTATCAAATTATTTTAATAAATCTAAAATTTCATCCTTTGTGCAGGCACCAATAGTCTTGTTTGCTATCTCACCATTTTCAAAGACAATTAATGTAGGAATAGACATAATATTATACTGAATAGAAATTTCAGGTTCCTTGTCTACATCAACCTTGCAAACCTTAACATCAGTTAATTCCTCTCCTAACTCTTCAATAATAGGAGAAACCATCTGACATGGTCCACACCAAGTTGCCCAAAAATCAACCAAAACTTTTTTATCAGATTTTAAAACTTCGCTTTCAAAGTTTTCTTTTGTTAAATGTAATACTGCCATAAAATGACCTCCTTTCAAATCATGCCTTTCTCCTTGCGGAAAAACTTTTGTTGCAAACACGTTGATTCATCTCATTTTGCTCCGTCGTCTATTGCAAAGCGAAAACCTAAACTCGCCTACGGCTCAAACAGTAGGTTTATCGCTTTACACTATACTCGCAAAATTTCGAGAATCCGCCTATTGTTTGCGTCCAAAAGTTTTTCTGCAAGATCTGAAAAGACATACCTTTTGTACCAATAATAGTATACCCTTTTTTCTCTACTTAACCAATAGGATTTTAACTCTTTTTTTGCACTATTGTATTTCACCCCACGGCTGAAAATTCTAATAGAAAGTGCTCTGAAGCCGTCGGTCCTTAGAAGGTAGGGTAGCGAAGCTGCCATAGCTTCTTAGTACCGCTACGAGCTGAAGGCAGCGGGAGCGTGCTTTCGTTAGAATTTTCAGCCGAGGGGTGGGAAATTCAACTCTGCCAAAAGCCTAAATTTCCTTCACTATTTGGATTATCAGTGTCGGCACAAACGCAAGCCCCAGTATTTCCAATATGTTTACTGCCGTAAATTCTGCTATTTCAAATAACCCGTGTAATTGTGGTACAAACAATACTATTGATATGAATGCTATTCCTGCCACAAATGCCATTATTTGATATGGATTTGTTTTCAGTTTTAATTTTCTTATGCTTTCTTTTCCTCTGCAGTTAAATCCGTGGAATAGTCTGGCTATAGTTAGTGTTGCAAATGCCATTGTGGTAGCAAGGGCTGTATTTGTTTTCAATCCAATGTAGTATGCTGACATTGTTGCTATTCCTATCAATGCTCCCTGCAATATTATTTTTATTATAAAGTATTTTGTTAGGATTCCTTCTTTTGGATTACGTGGTTTTTCTTTTAATAACGAATCATCTGAAGGCTCCATTCCTATTGCTATTGCCGGAAGTGAGTCTGTTAGAAGATTTATAAACAAAAGGTGTATTGCTGTAAATGGCATTGACAGTCCTACAATTGATGCATATAAAACACACAATATTCCTGCCATATTTCCTGATAATAAAAACATTATGGCATTTTTTATGTTTCTATATACATTTCTTCCGTTTGCCACTGCTTTTATTATTGTTGCAAAATTATCATCTGCTAATATCATTGATGAGGCGTCTTTTGAAACTTCCGTTCCGGTTATACCCATTGCCACACCTATGTCTGCTTTCTTTAGTGCCGGTGCATCGTTTACACCGTCTCCTGTCATTGAAACAACATTGCCGTGTTTCTGCCAGGCTTCAACTATTCGTATTTTATTTTCAGGAGAGACTCTGGCATAAACTGATATTCTATTAATTTTTTCATATAATTCCTCATTTGACATTTCATCAAGTTCCAAACCTGTTACTGCCAAATCCCCATCATTATAAATTCCTATTTTCTTTGCTATTGCTATGGCTGTGATTTTGTGGTCGCCTGTTATCATAACGGTTTTTATACCTGCTTCTTTTGCCTTTTGTACAGCTTCAACTGACTCCTCTCTTGGTGGATCAATCATAGCAATTAAGCCTAAGAAAATAAAATCTTTCTCATTTTCAATTGTCAAATCCTCATCTGTTTCTTTGTAAGCAAAAGAAAGAACTCTTAATCCCTGATTTGAAAATTTCTCATTAACTTTTAAGATTTCTTCTATGTCACTTTGAGAAATTTCTCTAACCTGATTGTTTTTTCTTATTTTTATGCATCTATTAAGCAAAACATCCAAAGCACCTTTTGTAAGAACTGTTTCCTTGTCGTGTAATTTACATTTTACACTCATTAATTTTCTATCTGAGTCAAAAGGAATCTCCTGCAATCTTGGAATTGCTCTTCTTACATCTTCTTCATTTAACATTTTTTCGTTAAAATCATTATTTTCAACTGTACTATCTTCAAATTTCTTATATCCATCATTTCCAATTCTAAAATTTTCGACTTTTATATTTCTGAACATTTCAAGTAAAGCATATTCTGTAGGATCACCTATACCTTTTCCGTCCACTATTGATGAATCATTACTTAATATTGCATTATATACAAGGTCTCTGTGTAATTGATTTTTCAAATCAAGCTGGTTAGGACTTATAATATCTCCGTCCACATAAACCTTTTCAACTGTCATTTTGTTCTGTGTTAATGTACCTGTTTTATCCGAGCAAATAACAGATACACAGCCCAGACTTTCAACTGCTTTCAGGTCCTTTATTATGGCATTTTCAGAAGCCATCCTACCTGTTCCTATAGCCTGCACTATTGTTACTATTGAGCCTAATGCCTCCGGTATTGCTGCAACTGCAAGTGCCACTGCAAACATTAATGAATCTATAAGGCTAACATTTCTAATTAAGCATAAAACAAAAACTACCGCAGAAATAATCATAATTCCAATTGCCAGTCTTCCGCTAAACTGATCAAGGCTTTTTTGAAGCGGTGTTTTTCTTTCTTTAGCTTTATTCATTAAGCCGGCTATTTTTCCTATTTCTGTATTCATTCCTGTTTCCGTAACAAGAACTTCCGCCCTACCATAAACTACAAGGCTTCCTGAATAAACCATGTTAACTCTGTCTGCCAGTGGAATATCACCTTCTAATGCTTTGTCTGTTTTCTCCACATTGGTTGATTCCCCTGTAAGTGAGCTTTCATTAACCTGCAAAGAATAATTATTGATTATTCTTCCATCTGCAACTATTAAATCTCCTGCTTCCAACACTAAAATGTCACCCGGCACAACTTCCTTAGAAGGTATTTGAATTTTAATACCATTTCTCATTATCTTTGCACTTGGAGAAGATAGTTGTTTAAGACTTTCTAAAGACTTCTCAGCTTTAATATGCTGTACTGTTCCAAGAATGCTATTCATTATAAGCACTGCAATTATTACAATTGTACTTTCAGGGTTTTCAGAAAATGCAGATATAACTGCCGCAATAATAAGAATAATAACAAGTAAATCACAGAACTGGCTTAAAAATACCTGTAGCACACTTTTCTTCTTTGCTTCCTCTAATAAGTTTTCTCCAACCTTTTCTCTTATTTGTAAAACCTGCTCATCGCTTAATCCTTTCTCTGTAACGTTCATTTTTTTCATAAGTTCGTTAGAATCAACTTTCCAACTTTCAATCATTTTGGCACCTCCATTTTTCATTTTGAACCTATTTTTTCTTTGGTGCTATTTTTACACGATTTTTAATATCGTATAATTATCTCAAATGCTTTTCACTTTTTTGATAAGCAAAAAAAGAACGAGACTTTTTTCGCACCAAAATAATGCGATAAAAGTCTCGTTCCTATTTCAATATACTTCCCGGTTGTTAAACGTGATGACGAAAAGTATAACAACTGCTTAAGTTGTGAACTACTCCCTAATATCTTGTGACTATGCTAACATATTGTATTCTACATTTCAACCTTTATTTCTGATTTTTTACTGATTATCTTCTATTTCTGAATCCTTAGCATTTTCTTTACTCTCTAAGTATTCTGAAGTTTCATCAGGAATTTCATCTAAGTCACTTCCTACATCAATTTCCTTTGGTTGTTTTCTGTAGAGAATGTCATACATTACAGGAACTATGAACAATGTCATAAGTGTTGCATATAGAAGACCGAAGGCTACAACTATTGCCATACTCTTCTGCATTGCATTTCCCGCATCCTGTGAAAATACCATAACACTCATTGAAAGAATTGTTGTTAATGCTGTCATAAGAATTGGACGCATTCTTGTTTTTCCTGTTACAATAAGTGCTGTTCTCTTATCAAGTCCCTGAATACGAAGCTTATTAGTGTAGTCAACGAATACAATACCGTTGTTTACTACAGTTCCCATAAGGATCATAAATCCCATTAATGCCATGGCTGAAATAGTCTGGCCAAAGATTATTAATCCTATCATTCCTCCTGTAAATGCCAAAGGAATTGTAAAGAATATAATAAACGGTGACAATAAGCTTTGGAACTGTGCAACCATAATAAGGTAAACTAAAATAGCTCCTAAAAGTATAGCCTGTAGCATCTGCCAAATCATATCCATAACCTGATCTGATTCACCTCCGATTTCAATTGTGTAACCGTCAGGTATATTGTATTCATTTATTTTCTTTTCAAGTTCTCTGGACATTAATGTTGCATTATATCCATCCTCAACTTCTGCAGTTACTGATAAATACTGTGTAAGATTTTTTCTCTTGATTGTATTTACACTGTCTTCAATATTCATAGTTGCAAAATCAGATAACTTGTAATTCTTCTTTACTTCTTTTCCGGTATCATCATAAGTTGTTGCTGTAATCTTTGACTTCATAAGATTTTCGTAAGTAAGCTTATCTGTTTCATCAACTACTTTTACTGCCACATCATCATCGCCTACATTAAGTGTTATTGAATCTTTGTCAGTTGTTGTACGTGCTACAAGTTGCTGATATATCTGTGCAACTGTAAGTCCCTTGGCTGCTGCCTTGTTCTTGTCAATCTGAAGATGTATCTGCTTATCCTTCTCGTCAATACCGTTAGTAACTTCTTTTGCTCCCTTAATGCTCTTAACCATATCCATTACGTCTTCACTAATGGAAATTAATTTGTCCTGGTCTTTTCCATAAATATTTACTGCAAGACCACCTGATAGCATACTTGACATATCCCCCATTGCAGAAGAACTTACCTTAAATTCCTTGCACTTTATGTCTTTAGTATTAGTTTCAATCTCTTTTATAATCTTTCTAAACTGCTTAGTTGTTTTAATACTATCATCTGTTAAAACACTGAATGTGAAGTTTGTGTAGTTATTAGATGAACTTCCCATGGACATTACTGCCGCCCCTGTGTTTCCATCCATTGCACCTACTTTTGATACTCCGTCTACTTTTTGGATTTTTTCCATGACCTGACTTGCAGTATCATAAGCTGTATCTTTATCAATTGTCTTGTCAAAAGTTAATGTTGCGGAAATCTGATTACTTTCCATATCATCCATTAATACAAGTCCTGTACTAAACACTTTTGCAACACAGATTGCCAACAATACAATTGAAATTCCAATGGGCACTATCTTGTGATTTAAGCAAAATTCCAATGCCACTTCATACTTTTCTTTAACCTTGTCAAAGAATCTATGGTTCTGTTCCTTAGTCTTTCTAAGTACTACTGAAGAAATTGTCGGTACAACTGTAAGTGCTACTATTAATGATGCAATAAGTGCATATGAAATAGTAAATGCAAAAGGTATCATTAACTGGCTAACTGTTCCTGATGTATAAACCATTGGAAGGAATACACAGATTGTTGTAAGCGTTGATGCAATAATTGCTCCTGCAACCTGTTTTGCTCCCTGAACTGCTGCTCTAGGTGCTGAAATTCCCCTGTTTCTAAGTCTATAAACGTTCTCTATAACAACAATGGAGTTATCTACCAACATACCTATGCCAAGACAAAGTCCTGCCAATGACATTACATTTAATGTTATATTTGTAAAATACATTATGATAATTGCAAAAAGTACACTAAAAGGAATACTGAAAGCAACTACCAATGTAGGCTTAACATCTTTTAAGAATAATGCAAGAACTATAATTGCAAGAATTGCTCCCAAAAGAATACTTGATAAAATACTCTTAACTATAATGTCTATGTATTCACCCTGATCCATTAATGGAGTAATTGTAAGTCCATCATACTGTTTTTCTAACTCTTTAAACGAGCTTTTCAAATTAGTTGAAACAGTACTTGTGCTTGCTGTACTTGCCTTAAATGCTGATAACAATAAAGCGTCCTCACCATTTAACTTAGCATATGACTCGCCTTCATTATCAATTGTAACAATGTCTGCAACATCACTTAATTTGATTTTTCCAATGCCTTTTACGCTTGTAAGAACCATCTTTTTAAGCTGTTTTGCATTGGTATAATTTTCACCTACTTTTACAAGCCACTGATTGTCTTTCTTATCATCAATATAACCTGCAGGCATTGAGAAATTCTGTGCAGTAATTAACTGTGATAATGTATCAAGTGTTAAAAGTGAATCAATATTTGAATTTTCAATTGCTGCCTTTCTTGAATTTTCTAAATCCTGTTCTGATTTTTCAAGTTCTTCTTTTGCAGAATTAATCTTTGACTGTCCTGCTTCCATCTGGGCATCACCTGAGCCAAATCCTGCTGCAGCTTCAAGACTTCCTTCCTGAACACTAACATAATTCTTGTCAATGTCCTTCATCTTACTATTGATAGTCTCTACCATCTTTTCTGCTGCTAAAATTTTAGTTTTAAGATTGGCAAGTTCTGTATCAATCTGAGGTATTCTAACTTCAACAATGTTGTAAATCTGTTTTAAGTTATCCAATGTAATAAGTTCAGCTTTATCTTTCTGTCCCATATTTGTAAGCCATTTCTTAAAGCCTTCCAATTCATCAGGATTATCAATTGCATCCTTAACGCTTTTTGGAATTGTAACATTCATAGTCTTTGCTACACTTCCATATTGCTTGTTAAGATTGGCAAGTGTGTTGTTAATCTCTTTATAATTCTTTTCTATTTTGTTATCTTCATATATTTTCTTTTCGGCTTCTAAGGCACTCTGGCTTGCTTTCATACTGTTAAGAGATGATTCATATGCAATCTTTGTTGCCTTTGCATCTGTTAACTTAGAATCGGCCTCAGCAAGCTGTTTGTTAGTGCTTGACTGCTTATCTTTTAAAGCTTTCTTCTGGTCAGCAAGTTCACTTTCTGCCTTATTTAATTTAGACTTGGCAGAACTAATCTTCTTGTCTGCATCTGCTAATTTGCTGTTAGTCTTTTCAAGAATCTTGTTATTAATCTTGTCTATTTTATTCTGATTAAGTCTTACTTCAACTGTATCCTCAACTCCACCAACTACTGAAACACTGGCAACTCCGTCCTGTCTTTCAATATATGGTTCTACAACCTCTTTTGAAAATGTAGTAAGGTCTTTAATGTTCTTTCCGTCGTAATTTACGCTGGCATACATTGTTGCCATCATATCCATACTTAATTCCATGGTGTTAGGTTTTCCACATCCGTCAGGAAAATCTACACTGTCAAGTGCATTTGATACTTTTACAAGAGCTGAATCCATATCTGTATCGTCTGCAAATTCAAGCATTACAATACCATAATTCTCTGATGATGTACTTGTTACATTCTTTACGCCACTAATTATGCCAAGAGCATTTTCCATTGGCTTAGTTACATCTGTTTCTACTTTTTCAGGTGACGCACCGGGTTCTGTTGTAACAACAATCAAATATGGTACTTCCATATCCGGCAAAAGGTCTGTCTGCATTTTGCTTAAGCTGACTCCACCTATTATTAAAACTACGATTACAGCCACTAATACGAAAAATGGCTTTTTAACACAAAACTTACTCATTTATCTTATCCTTTTCTGTCTTTAACTTGCAACACACTACCGACTTAATTATTTTAGTGATTACATATTATGATAATTTATTCTAATTGTAAATATTTAATGAACAACCTAATTAATAATCTAATTAATATTTCTTATTTTTTCCTGCAATATTCTTCCAACTGCATCTGAAAACTGATGAATGGTCTCAATTTTCACAAAATCTTTTCCAAAAATTTCTTTGGCTGCAATTGTCCCCCTCTCACTTCCCATAAAAATTCCTATAACCTGAATGTTATTACTTTTTAGATTATGAATTTCCTTTTCCGTGTCCTTTATTGCCAATTCATCTGTGTATTCATTGTTCTTGTAAAAAGCACCTTCCGTTGCACTTTGGTCATCCTGAGGGCTTGCGTCCGTAAGAACTACAAGTATTCTTTTTCCCTTAGGTGAATGTTCCATTAAATGACCTGCTCCCTTTAAAGCCAAACCATCTCTGTTATTTCCTGCGGCAACATACTTAAATATTTCCTTGCCTGCTTTCTGTTCACTATAATCTTTGAAAATCCTTAGCACAGTATAGCCTCTAATACTACAATAAGAATATATCTGACAAGGTATATTGCATCTTTCAAGACTTTTTGCAAGAACGTAAACCTGTGCGGCAATAAATTCCTGACTATTCTTTCTTGATGATGAACCGTCAATCATTATATCAACGGAAAAACCTGACTTATCCTCTTGCTCTTTTTTCTCAAAAACTCTTGGATTATCAACATACAATGCCTGCCAAATTTTGCCACCGTTAATCTTTCCGTGATTAGACATTGAAGGAAAAATCTCTCTTTCGCTGTCTAAAGTTATCCTTAACTGTTCTGAAAGTCTGTTAATGCTATTCTTATATACGGGTCTGTTTTTTTCAAAATATTCTTTGTTCTTTTCGTACTGATTCTTGCATTCTCTTCTAAATTCCAAAATTTCTTTTATTTCTTTTTTAGGCAATTCTCTGCTTTGTTCTTTTAAATTATATTTTTCGCCCTTTGTAAACAAGAGATGGCTTTCTTTGTGCTTTCCTGTACATAATTTTTCTTCAATTCTTTGATTTTCAAAATCATTATACATATTTTTGCCAAAAGTTGACTGAACATATTCCAAGGCATATTTAGGATTTCCATTTAATGAAAACTGTAAAAGATAGTTTTTCCCTTTTTTCAGAACTCCCGTTTTTCCTTCGTTAAAGCCGGTTGGGTCATCGTACTTCTTTGTTCTTACATATGTGGCACTTACTTTTCCAACTGACCGAAATGGTGACAACACTTTTTGAAGAAAATATACTCCTTCCTTATTTTTCTTTAGTGACGGTGTATAAGAGAATTTCTCAGACAATATCTTTTTAGTTTTACCTATTATCTGCTCTGTTGTCATATCGTTTGAAAAATCAAATTCACTTAACAACTCTTCCTCTTCAGCCGACAAATTGGATTCTTTTCCTAAAATCTGTCTACAATAACCGTATCTTATTTTTTCAATTAGTGAATTATCAGTATATTTCTTAAATCGCCTAACAGTTTCCTTTGCATATTCAACACGCAAATCTGTTAATGCCATACGATAGTCTTTTTCTTTATTAAACAGTACCTTTTCAAGTCCAATCCAAAACAACCCCTCAAAAAGCTCCTTGTCCTTTCCACCAAGCATATTGAAAAATTCTTCTAATTGAGAGCCATCGTACCATTTATAGCTTAACCCAATTATGATATTTAAATATGTATCCGCCTTGCCATCAGGTGAAAAAGCCAAATATAACGGATTAAGTTCGTAATCTTCTGCCGATGCCCATATGAAGTTTTTTGCACGTTTTATTTCTCTTATATCTGCTTCCATTTTTGTTCAAATCT
>ERZ857922.3471-NODE-3471-length-13521-cov-5.399153_pt1 | contig 13521 bp, 13 predicted proteins | sample MGYA00519579_ERZ857922 | MGnify/ENA primary metagenome ERZ857922 (study PRJEB31778, sample SAMEA3449375) | human gut metagenome | biome: human gut; feature: human-associated habitat; material: faeces | place: United Kingdom | collected 2010/2012 ... | reverse complement strand
GGGAGCCGCGCCATCTGCGGAAGCGTCGCCGTACGCCGGCCGGAGCTTTTCGCAGGATGGCTCGCGGAATTCGGGCCGGGAAAGCTGATTCTCGGAGCCGACATCCGCAACGGCAAAGCAGCCGTTCAGGGCTGGACGGAAGCGTCCGAACTTTCGGCTCAGGAGCTGATCGCGCAGTTCGCGCCGCAGGGACTCGCGCAGGTAATCTGCACCGACATCGCCCGCGACGGCATGCTCTGCGGCGCATCGGCGGAGTTTTACGCCGCACTTCAGGGCAATTTTCCCGGCGTGGAGATCACCGTAAGCGGCGGCATCGGCTCGCTGGCCGACATCGAGGCGCTCGACGGCGCAGGCCTGCGCAGCGTCATCGTCGGCAAAGCCCTCTACGAAGGACGTATCACACTCGAAGAACTGAAGCGATGCTTGCAAAACGCATAATTCCCTGTCTCGACATCCGCGAGGGGCAGACGGTCAAAGGGATCAACTTCGCGGAGCTGAAAAACGTCGGCGACCCGGTGGAACTCGGCGCGAAATACGCAGCCGAAGGGGCCGACGAGCTGGTGTATCTCGACATCAGCGCCACGGAGGAGGGGCGCGGCACCTTCACCGGGCTGGTATCGCGCATCGCGGCGCGCATCGACATTCCGTTCACCGTGGGAGGCGGCATCGCGTCGGTCGCGGACGCAGGCCGGCTGCTCGACGCGGGAGCCGACAAGGTCACGGTAAACAGCGCCGCCGTGCGCGATCCGGGACTGATCGACGCCATCGCGTCGAAATACGGGTCGCAGTTCGTCGTCGCGGCCATCGACGCCAAAAAGATCGACGGCATATGGCGCGTCACGACCCACGGCGGCAAGCGGCTCACCGAGCGCGAACTCTTCGCATGGGCGCACGAAGTATGGCGGCGCGGCGCGGGCGAGATTCTCTTCACGTCGATGGACCACGACGGCACCCGCGACGGCTACCCCTGCGAAACGTTCGCACGGCTGGCCGAGCTGCCCATTCCGGTCATCGCTTCGGGCGGGGCAGGCTCGGTGCGGCATATCGCCGACGTGTTGACGCTCGGCAGGGCCGACGCGGCGCTGGCGGCCAGCATCTTCCACTACAACGAAATTCCGATTCCCGCGCTCAAACGGGAACTGCACCGGCAAAATATCAACGTAAGATTATAAACGCCATGAAAATCAAAGCAAAACCCTTTGCGGAACTCGACTCCGCAAAACAGGCCGACGGGCTGATTCCCGCCGTCATACAGGACGACCGCACCCTGCAGGTGCTGATGCTTGGCTACATGAACCGCGAAGCCTACGAAAAAAGTCTCGCCGAAGGCCGCGTCACCTTCTACAGCCGCACGCGCGGCTGCCTCTGGACCAAAGGCGAGACCAGCGGCAACTATCTCGACATCGTTTCGGTCACGGCCGACTGCGACGACGACACGCTTCTGATCCGCGTCATCCCCCACGGCCCGACCTGCCACACGGGCGCCAAGAGCTGCTTCGCGGGGGCTGCGCCCGAAACCGAAGGCTTCATCCGCTACCTCCAGAGCGTGATTCGGGGCCGGCACGCCGAGATGCCCGAAGGATCGTACACCAGCAGGCTGTTCGACCGCGGCGTGAACAAAATCGCGCAGAAAGTCGGCGAAGAGGCCGTCGAAACCGTGATCGAAGCCGTGGCGGGCAACCGCGAGGCGATGATTTACGAAGCGTCGGACCTCGTATACCACCTGCTGGTGCTGCTCGAAGCGACCGGCTGTTCGGTCGCCGACCTCGAAAAAGAGCTGGCCCGGCGGCACAGCTGAGGAGGGAAACAAACAGTGCAAAAACAAAAAACGACCGCGACAAATGTTGCGGTCGCTTTTTTCCGTAGCGGGTCCGAGACTTGAACTCAAAACCTCAATTTGCACCCGCCGTCCACCACTTAGCATCCGAGGTTCAGGTATTACCACCAAACCTGCCGGTCATTTTCATACGTAAATATCCGTTCGTCGTAACCACGGGTGAGATTGCTGAGCCAGAGCAGCGCATTTGCGGGAACATTGTCGAACAACAGGTATCTTTCGCATGCGACCTGACAGCCCAATGAAGCCCACTTTATTCCGTCCCAATACTTCAACTCGTAAGTATCCCCTGCATGAATCAGATTATCGTCCGTACGGGGCACGCAGCGGACCCGATCTATAACTACAGGTTTGTCGAAAGCCATGCCATACCAGTTGCCGTCCGCGTCAGGGTGATCATAGGACGTAAGCCAATCTCCATCGAAAACTTTATCCAGCCCCCGCTGCGGCGGAAGTCCATGCGTTCCGATCGGCCGTCCGGTCGCCGGAACATCGCTGCCCGGCATAAAGAACTGCAATTCGGAAATGCTCCCGTGAGAACCGTCGGCAGAATACAGTCGCCAGTAGCGATATTTTTTCGAGGCCCAAACGGGAATCATATCGGGAAAAACAACGCTGTCGATACTATACAAAACCTCTGCAATCCGGAAGTCGGGATAGTCGGAGGCTTCGATCCGGGCACCGACAATACGATGTTCCATGCGTGCGACATGTTCATTCAGCAACATCTTACGGGTTACACGGATACGCTCTCTGCATGTGGTATCGGCATTCCGGCAGCAGATGCGTCCGCCGGCATCAATCGTAAAAGGATGGGAAACCGGAACCAGCCCGCTCCCATCATGGCCGAAAACCAAATAGGCGTTTCGGCGGCCCATTTTCGAAAACACCCCTTTCCGCCCGTTGCGACGACCGACATCAATCGGATTCCAACGGTAGTTGTTAAATGCGGCTATATAAAGGTAATCATCCGAAAGGTCGGTTCGGAACAAGGGGACATTCGGATCGGAGGTAGACATATACCAGTCGGTCACATCCTCTTCGAAAGGAGAAAATCCGTCTAGCGGATATTTAGAATTACGGAGATAATCCGAACGCGCCGGAACAGGCGCATAACTATACCGATAAATCTTCGGAATCGGGCGCCACGGATGAAAGGGAGTTCCGGGATCGGAATCCAGCCCCCACTCCGAAGCCATAAAAACTCCGTTGTCATTCATAAAACCGAACCATGCATGCCGCAGAAATCCCCGTCCCCATTGGGGTAAATAGTCGAATACCGCGGGGATACCATGACTTCGCAATACGGCGACGGAGAGCGTCGAATAATCGAAACAGTCTCCGAAAGGCATTCTGTAAAAAGCCGCAGCGGCAAAAAGCCTGTAGCCTTTGTATTCGGCATAGTTCAGCGGTATGTTAGGCCCGACACCCGCCCGCACTTCGGGCAGGATTTGCAAAGTCCTGTAATAAGGGGAATAGCTGTTCTCATCATTCTGCGGGGCTGTTCGAAGCCGTTCGGAAAAGCGGCAGCCCAGCGAGTCGCACCAATAGTCGAGCGGTTGAAATTCCGCAACCTTATAAGGCAGCAACCACGCACAAAACCGGTCGAAGGTCAGGTAGTCCGCCCATGGACTTTCCCACAGGCGGAACGCCCGGTCGATGTGATGAATCAGGTAATCCGCCGTAATAACTTCGATATCGTTACATATGACGGATTCCAGTGGAGCATGCCGATCCGCAATTTCGTTTAATCCCACCACAATCGGATAAGAGTCACTGACTTCACAATCCAGCAGCGAATCAATCTCACAAAAGAACGAATCGACTTCCGGACCATATATGCATTGATGTCCGGGCATATTGGCAATCAGGAATTCTGCCGCCCGCAACTTCAGACTATCCGCCTCACACGCTGCATAATAGTCAAGTACACGTTCCAATTCCGAGCGGTTCCGCCCGGCAAGCTCAAGCGCCTCGATTACCTCTGCACTACGACGGGACATGCAAGCGGAAAGAAAACAAACAGAGAAGAGAAAATTCAAGAAAAGCAGAAATCTCATAACAAGCGAAATTTAGGTTATGCAAATGTATGGAAATATTACGGTCAGCCCCACCCTCAACTCGAACATCCCGTGCTGCACCCGCGCAAAAACGAACGGTTCAAATCGCTACATATTAGATAGTTAATATACTAAGTCAAAATTTAAAACATTAAGTTAGTATCAACTTCGATTAATTTATGCGTGATAATCCAATTAATATATCCATACTTTTGTTATCAACATTTTAATATACCGAGCGTCACTTATTGCAAATTTTCCATTTTTCCGGTTTTTATTATGAAAAAATGCATTTGTTTTATTCTACTAATCTGTAGTTGTACCTGTTGCACAAGCATAAATAATCCCCGTAGTGTTGAAATTCAGGCGACAAATGTCCCTTTATATGACTCGCTTCCCCATAATATTGAAGGAGCCTATCTTCATCTGCCTAACAATCGGTTCGACTTCGGAAAAATCAACAGAAAGAAAATCCCGAATATTCCAATAGAGGTCGAGTTCTCCAATATCGGGACAGTCCCTCTGGTGATCTTAAAAGCGGATGTATCCTGCGGATGTTTATCGGTCGAATACCCTAAAGCACCGATACTGCCGAATCAAACAGGCAAACTGATCATTAAGGCGGATCTACGCGCACAATATGGAACATTCAATAAAGCAGTCTTCATCAAGACCAATGCCGAAAATGATGTCATAGTGTTGAGAGTTGCCGGTGAAATTCGCTAATCTTAAAAAATATGAGTATGAAAAACCAGATGTTTTTCTTTTTTTTAATATCCCTAATATTTTTGACCTCATGTCAAAAACATGAATTGGTATATAGCTGCGATCCCGCTATCAACATGCAGGTTATAAAAAACATGCAACAAATAAAGAATATGAAGGCAGGTTCATGGCAGGCAATAAACGACTTAGAGTACCAACGGGGAGTATATCGGGCTTTTTCCTCAGAACAAAAATTAAGTCTATGGATGCACAAACTGCAAAATGCATTAACCCTGACGTGGACAGATGAAGAAAAGGCTCACATCGAAACACTTATTTCTTTTTTGAGTATTGATGTACTTGAAGGAGATATAGACGATATTACTTATATAAAGTTATACAAATGGATAAATTATGGATTAGAAGTATTAAAATGGAATCAAGAAATAATTTATTCTTTAGTTTATACCCCTCAACTTTTATCCTCCCATAAGAAAATTCCAGCGACTTATTTCGTTACAGCAAAAACTCGCAGTGAGGATATAGGTCGGAAAACATGTAATTGCGGTGATGCCCACGGAGTGCTATCTTGCTATCATCCTTATGCGTCGTATAATTGTCATGTAGAAGATTGTGAACCCGGCCATGGGTGCGGAATGTTTTGGGCGGAAAAATGTTGGGGTGTATGTTACGCATAAAAACTATGAAACAGTTCATCAAAATATTTCTCTCGTCGCTTCTGATAGCAGTTATCCTGACTCCGTTGAAAAGTGGGTGCATAATGTATGGAGAATTATCAGCCTTTTCTATAAGTTCTTTCATCGGAGCCATCATAATAAGTATCTGGACAATATTTTGCCTGAATAAATATGAAGGCAAGTTAAAAATCGCATATGTCTTAATCTCTATATTGGCAGGTATATCATTCTTAGATCTTTTATTCTTTCTGACTCAAATAACACATTTCAAATCAGCACTGCTATCACTGCCCACTCTGATCATATGGGATTTGGGAATATTTGCCGGCTGGGTGTTATTTTACGGCAAAACAAACACGGCTCGCATTGCATATGCGTTAATTTCATTGCTGGTTTGCTATATATTATCTGTTCCGGTATATGACGCATTCACAAAAAAAGTAAAATTTAATGCAATGGGCTATAACCGGATATTGAAGCCTGTTATTTTTTCCACTCCGACAAATGAAAAGATCGACCTATCAGAATTTGAGGGGCGATATATTATTTTGCTCTTTTGGGATGCATGCAGCAGTAAAGACCAAAACATACTCTCTGATTTACAAATACTATATGATAAAATTAAGACCGAAAAAGACGTTTCATTGTATGCAGTTTATGTCTGGACACCAAATGAAAACAAATTAGCTATTATTGACGAGATATCACATTCATTCCCATGTCTTTACACCGCACGCAACGGCTATACAACAACAATTTTAGGTGTGACTAAGTATCCGACTATGTTGATTCTGAATAAAAAGTCAGAAATCATATATAACGGAAAGTTTACATTAAATGCATTGAGTTGTATAAAATAATCTATATAAACCAATCAGGGTATGAAACTATTTACCACCATCCGATTGTTATTATTTGCAACAGTTCTACAATCCTGCAAGACAGATAACGTATACTTCAGCTGTGATCCAAAGATTGACCAATGGGTCAAAAACAACTATGAATCTATAAATATAATGACTAGTGATGAATGGAACAGCATTGGGGAGATTGCGCGCCAAAGAGCCATATATAATGCATTTTCACCCCTACAACGTCAGAATCTATGGATAGAAAAATTTAAACGGGCTCTCCCGTTTTTTGCAAATGAAGATGAAAAATCTCATTTGAAATCACTGCTATTCGCTATCGAAGATAACTTGCAATGGTTTGAAGATAACAATAATGATAGTCAGAGAAATTCATTCGACCTTTTCTTCTACAAATGGAATGATTATGCGAAAAATACGCTGAATTGGAATTCAAATACATTATATGCATTAATCGGCACCCCTGAAAACATATCGCACGCTGCGTTAAATGATTACACGGTCAATTCACTACAAAACGTCCGACTATCAAAAACAAGATCAGAAGACGGATATGGTAATGTTTGTGATTGCGGAGACAATTCTCAATATTATTTTACATGCCCCGGAGTAGATGGATTTACCTGCGAGATTGAATATAATAATCCCTGCCGGCAAACACAACATGGATGTGGCTCTTTATGGCGAGATGCATGCTGGGGGAAATGTAAAAAACCTAAAATAACATCATTATGAGACTAATATTGTATATCTTCGGAATAATAGGGATTAGCGCCTGTTCTGCCCCCACATACAGTTGTGACCCAGAAATCGACAACTGGGTAACACAAAATATCAACCGGGTTAAAACATTAACGAGAGCTGATTGGCTCGATATCGATAATATAGAATATCAAAGAGGCGCATATGGGGCTTTCTCTGTTGAACAAAAGGTCAAACTTTGGATTGAAAAATTTGATGAAGCTCTTAAATTGGATTGGAATGAGACAGAATATAAACACATAAAAAGGCTACAGGAAGAAGTTCAAAATCATTCAATATGGTTTCAGCCAAATTGCTCAGGACCGGATCTTAATTGCAAAGAATTATTCATGTATAAATGGATAGATTATGCCGCTAATAAATTAAGCTGGTCTAATGAACTCATATATGCTATTGCATTCACACCGGAACGATTAGCGAAAGAAAAAACGTTAACTCGACTCTCAAACCATATTCCGATGACAACCACACGTTCAGAAAGTCTCCCTCGGTGCGATTGCCATAATCCAGAGTCTGCTCATTATATTTCATGCAGCATAGAAGATCACGATTGTATAAGCGGAGACTGTAATGTAACTACGTGGAGATGTGGTTGGTTGTGGTCTGAGGAATGCAACGGTCTCTGTTACCAACGAAAATGACAACATGATATTTTGAAAAGTCGTCTGTTTCAGCATTCATGTATATTGGATTATGTGTGAAAGATTAAATAATTGAAACAATGAAAAAGTATTTTTATGTATTTTTAGCAAGTGTGATATACTATCTTGTATTGGCCATATTGAAAGGGCAACACTACGAAAGACTATACGGCGATATAGCCTCTGCCATTGCTGGGTTTGTCGGCTTGTATGCATTCACATATGTTTTATTGAAACGGAACAAAGAGCAGAAGATTTTATGGCTCCTTTTTGTAATATGGTTGGGAATTTCCATTATTGAATTGCCTATGCGGATTTTCTACAATAAGGCTATGGGTACTTTTTTTACATATATATATTGGTGTGCGGGCATTATTGGGGGATATCTGTTTTGGCGGACGAACAAACTTTGGAAGATTATCGTATCGGTAATAAGTTTATGCATAGTCTGTACTATTCCTCGTTGTATCATAACTTGTTATGGAAATAAACCTTACATGAAAAATAATACAACAGAAATTTCGTGTTATTAACTGCCTTCTCTTGTCAATATAAAATGCAATACAGTTACGATCTCCAAATAGATAAATGGACTCGGCTAAATCTCGAAATATTATGCAAATAACGTATTAATGATAGTCACGGTGAGACGAATCCAATCTCATTGAGAGATGCCAAAACACTAAAAACCTTAAAATTATGCCCAAACCTCAGTTGAAAAACAAAATGAAAAAAGGATTAAAAATAGTTTTACTCATCGGACTATCGGTCCTGATATCATACTGTATGATTGATTTGCGGCGAGGAACGTCAGCATTAAGTTTTTTGCAGGGTTTCCTCCTATTAGACATATTGATCGATCCCAGTGCTTTTTTTATTTTCACGATCCTTTGTCTCTGGAAGCTGAGGTTGAATAATCCACGGAGCACCGCCCTGCTTATTGCAATCGGAAGTTCAATCGAAATAATTGGCATTTTGTATGCGACGACTGTGTATGGCGAGCGACTAGAGGATATCCACCCCTTGTCACTGGTAGAGTTGATAATGAGATATCTGGCTATTTTTGCCGCCTATATAACATTTACCCGCCGACGGTGGTCGTCCCGGATAATCATCAGCCTGCTGACTGCCATGACGATTGTCTGGATGAGCTGGAGCGGTGCGGATTTCATTTACGATTGTCTGACTTTCAAGAGCTGGAAGGGCCGCGTAACTCAAATAATAAAGTGCCCGCTCAATATCCAGAACGTTCAGGGAGAGACAATCAATCTTGCAGATTTCAAAGGTTCGTATCTGCTTCTCGACTGCTGGACTACCAACTGCGGCGTATGCTACCGGGAGTTTCCAATTCTGCAGGAACTTTATAACAAATACAAAGACAACCGGTCTATAAAAATCGGAGCCTTGCATTTCAGACGGGAAGAAAAAGCAGAGACAATTACGACCGGACAGGAACGACTGCAAGAGTATGACTATACGTTTCCGGTCTTTTCAATAAAAAGGAATGATCCGGCTGTTACGGAAATAAAAGTCAAATTATTCCCGACGATAATTATCTTCGATCCCGATGGTACATTAATCTTCCGGGGCAGTATAAACGATGCAAAAGATTATCTGCGCAAATTGGCAAAAGGTGGTTAGTTATAAATCATTGGCAGCACTCGACATAAGGGCATTGGTGATAAACGCGGCCATTGCCCTTATGCTGTTTTCGACCATGTTCCTCAACTGCCGTGGATTCGTCGAATCCGAAATCGTATCGAAATGGTATGCCTTTACAGGCGGAAGCGTACTGCTCGGTTTTGGCCTGCTGGTCCTGATCAAGCGTCCGAAGATCGCCATAGATAAAATCTCAATCTTGGCAGCCGCATTTATCTTCTATCTCTTTGCCCGTATATTTTTCAGCGGATCGCCCCAACCGGACATTTTCATACTTTCGATCGCCTCATTCGCTTCAACTTATCTGTCGTTCAAGCTAATAGATGATTGGGATTTGCACAATACCGATCTTCTCATTGTCATAGCATGCCTGCTGCAGGCCGTATATGGATTACTACAGTACATAGGAATCTTTTATGTCAGCCGAGGATTTGACATTACAGGGAGTTTTGACAATCCGGCAGGCTTTGCCGCATGCCTCTCAGCAGGTTTTCCCTTTTGTCTGGCAGTCATGCGGAAAAGTAAACGGATGCGCCTTTTCGGATTGGCCGCATCCGCAATTATTACCCTGTCCATAATTCTTTCAGGATCGCGGGCAGGCATCCTTGCCGTTGTAATTGTTGCCGCAGTATACTTGGGCCATAGATATTGCGGCCTGCTCAGGAAACACCGCAATTTCATTTTTCCGCTATCAGGCATCATATTCGTCATATTGGTCGCCGGATTGCTTCTCCTCAAAAAGAACTCCGTCCTCGGCCGAATTCTTATCTGGAAAAATACCTGCGAGATGATCTCCCACCAACCGGTGTCGGGCTTCGGACCTTCGGGATTTATGCGGGAATATATGCTCTGTCAGGCTGATTATTTTGCTAAAAATACCGACAGCCCATATGCACTATTGGCCGGCAATGTAACTCATCCATTCAATGAATATTTGCTGGTTGCAATAGAATATGGCGCAGTCGGACTTCTGCCTGTACTCGCCGCATTCGTATTTCTGATAAAATCATCCCGGCAAATAACCATCCCTCATCTTTGTATTTTGTCCGCAGCTGTCTTCGCGTGCTTCTCGTATCCGCTGCGTTATTCTTTCGTGACGGTCTTGCTGGCTTATTCCTTGGCCGCGATTAAGATAAAACCAGCGACCGCCTTTAGGATAAACGGCAGGGGAAAATTCATATGGGCGGCTTTGCTGGGTGTTATTGGTATATTCCTGATACGGGATGTGAAATTTGAAAAACACTGGGGCCGGTTAGCCCAGCAAGACGGTCTTCCGGACAAGAGCGAAATTCTTGACCGTTATGCGGCTCTGCATGCCCAGTGGAACGGAGACCCCATGTTTCTCTATAATTACGGAGCCGTTTTAAATCATGCCGGAGATTATTCCGGCAGCAACGCTGTCTTGTTTCAATGCACGGACTATTTCAACGATTATGACGTTCAGCGGATAATTGCGGACAATTACGATAACATGAATAACCAAGAAAAAGCCGAGGAGCACTATATTATCGCCAGCCGAATGATTCCGAACAGATTTGTTCCCCTTTATCAATTATTCAGGCTCTATGAAAAAAACGGGCGGACAAACGAAGCGATGCGTACGGCAAAAGCCATTATCGAAATGCCCGTCAAAGTACAATCCAACGTCGTAGAGAGGATAAGATCCGCCGCAAAAGCGTTTTTATCCGAGACAGATGCCGAAAAACCTACCGAATAAACCCTATAGAAAAAAATGAGGTGCTTAATTTTACTAAGCACCTCATTTCGAAAAAGTAGCGGGTCCGAGACTTGAACTCGGGACCTCATGATTATGAATCATGCGCTCTAACCAGCTGAGCTAACCCGCCATTGCTATCAAAGCGAGTGCAAAGGTAATAGAAATTTTCGATCGTGCAAAATCTTCGGGCAAAAAATCGACGGAAAATTCGCATTCCGACGCTTTGGCACTGATTTTGAGCCGAGTGCACGTAAACCGAAAATATGTCCCTGTCAGAATCTACACGCACGGAGATCCGTAACTGCCTGAGCATCCTCAAAGTAATCGCTGGAGTGATTCTGCTCGCCGCCATTTCGTGGGAAATAATCGCCGGCGACCACATGCACTTTTCACGCAACTACCTGATCATCCAGCTCGTGGTCTGCATCCTGTTCCTGTGCGATTTCTTCGTACGGTGGGCAGCCTCGGAGCGCAAAGGCCGCTTCTTCGCCCGCAATTTCCTCGTACTGCTGATTTCGATACCCTATCTGAACATCATCGACTGGAGCGGCGCCGAACTCCCCCGCTACTGGGCCATGCTGATCGGCATCATGCCGCTGATGCGGGCGTTCCTCGCATTTTACGTCGTGGTGCAGTGGCTCGTGGACAACAAGGTCCGGAAACTATTCTTCGCCTACATCTTCACCGTGGTCGTCTTCACCTACATTTCGGCGCTGGTCTTCTACGATTACGAAATACTCGTGAACAGCAGGCTCCACGGCTTCGGCAACGCGCTGTGGTGGGCGTGGATGAACGTCACGACCGTCGGAGCCGAGATATTCCCCGTGACGGCCATCGGCAAGATATTCTGCGTGCTGCTCCCCTCGCTGGGCATGATGTTCTTCCCGATCTTCACCACCTACGTACTGCAGGAGTACTCGCACAAAAAAGAGTCCGACCAATAGGCCGGACTCCTCTTTTCGGGATGATATCCCCTATTTCTTCTGCTCTTTGAGCAGATCGCGGATTTCGGTGAGCAGCTGCTCCTCTTTGGACAGCACCGGTTCGGCGGCGGGCGCAGGGGCCTCCTCCTTCTTCTTCATCAGGCGGTTCATCAATTTCACCATCATGAAGACGCAGAACGCCAGAATCGTAAAGTCGATGCACTGCTGGATGAAAGCGCCGTAATTCCAGTAGACGGGTTCTGCGGCGGCCTGCGCCACCGTCTCGCCTCCGCCCGTCACGGCGTCGCCGACGGCATGCACGGCGCTCGAAGTCATGTCGCGGAACTTCGAAATATCGAGCCGCAGCTGCGAGAAGTCGGTATTGCCGATCAGCGCCCCGATCGGCGGCATCAGGATGTCATTCACCAGCGACGACACGATTTTGCCGAAAGCGCCGCCGATGATTACGCCGACGGCCATGTCCATCACGTTACCCTTGAGGGCAAACTCCTTGAATTCTTTGAAAAATGCCATAAATCTGAGGTTAAATTAATCGATGGAACAAATATAGCGATATTTACCGAATCCGCAATCAAAAAAAGCCGCCCGCAGAACGCGGGCAGCTTTTCTTCGGATAAACAGGCCGGAGGGAACTATACGATCTCGACCAGCACGGCGTCGGTGGCCACATTGTCGCCGGGATGCGCCAGAATCTGCTTGACGGTGCCGGCGTAATCGGTCGTCACGGAGTTCTCCATCTTCATGGCTTCGAGAACAACGATTTCCTGACCCGCTTTTACCGTATCGCCGACCTTCACCTTGAATTCGATGATGCGGCCGGGCAGCGGCGCCGTAACGGTATTGCCCGTAATGGCGGCCGCAACACTCTCTTCGGCCTTCTTCTCCTCGGCCTTGGGTTCCGCGGGCTTCGAAGCGGCGTAGGCCTTGACCTTCATGTCCGTCAGGAAGTTCTTGGCGACCAGCGGGAAGAGTTCGAGCAGCAGGACCTCCTTCTCGTTTGCGGCGAGTTTCACGCCGCCGGCTTCGGGAAGCTCCGGATTGGGCTGCATCTGGTATTTCGACGTATCGTAGGGAGTCTCCTCGCGGACGCCGCAGATCTTGAAGCGGAATTCGGGATCGATCTTCACGGGCGTATGTCCGTACTCGCCCTTCACCAGCCCCACGAACTGCGAGCTTTTGTTGGTGTACATCGGACGTCCGGCCTTCTCGTCGAGGGCGCAGTTCACGGCCTGCGCGCCCACGATCTGCGAAGTCGGGGTCACCAGCGGCGGCAGACCCGCGGCCAGACGCACCGACGGAATCAGCTCCATGGCGCGCGGCAGGATATCCTCGGCCTTGAGCTGCTTGAGCTGGGCGACCATGTTCGAATACATGCCGCCGGGAATCTCGGCCTTCTGCACCAGTTCGTTGGGAGCCGGGAAGCCGAAGTAAGCCTCGATCTTGCGGCAGGCGTCGATCGTCGCGGCCTCGTCGTCGGCCTGAGCGGCCTTGATCGCCTTGTCGAACAGCGCGTCGATCTCGGCGGGCAGCGTGTCGGTGAGCGGATTGAAGGGCTTGGGTTCGGGTTTCTCCGTGCCGAATACCGACTGGTTGAGCTCCTTGCGGATCTCGCGCAGCTGGGTGTTGATC
>ERZ857922.3462-NODE-3462-length-13539-cov-5.067487_pt1 | contig 13539 bp, 9 predicted proteins | sample MGYA00519579_ERZ857922 | MGnify/ENA primary metagenome ERZ857922 (study PRJEB31778, sample SAMEA3449375) | human gut metagenome | biome: human gut; feature: human-associated habitat; material: faeces | place: United Kingdom | collected 2010/2012 ... | reverse complement strand
TCTAACGACCATCCACTCGCTAAGTGCAGACGTGTCCGTACGGTTGCCGACACATAATCTCTTTTTATAATATTCAAATAATTTACGTGATTCAAACCACTATACAGCATACAAACACTGTGATTTATAATTGACAAGAATGGTTAGAATGGTTAGAATAAAGTTAGAAAGAACAGACAGAATAATTTCAAGGAGGGTTTTTCATGAAGTTACAAGAATCTGAGAGAACGGAATTCAAATCCATTGTAGTCACAGACATCAAGAAAGAAATCATAGCATTTGCCAATTGTGATGGAGGAAAAATCTATATTGGAATTGAAGATGATGGGACAGTTATCGGGGTAGAAGATTCAGACAGTGTAGCATTGCAAGTAAGCAATATGGTTAGAGATGCGATTAAACCAGATTTAACCATGTTCTTGCATTATGAGACAAAAGAGATAGAACAAAAACAAGTTGTGATCATAGATATTCAAAGAGGAACAGAACGCCCATACTATATAGCGAAGAAAGGGTTAAGACCAGAAGGCGTATATGTAAGACAAGGATATTCTTCTGTCCCAGCAACGGATACAGCTATTAGAAAGATGATTAAAGAAACAGATGGTGATCATTTTGAAGATATGAGATCATTAGATCAAGAATTGACTTTTGGCGAAACAAAAAAAGAATTCCAAAAGAGAAACATCACATTAGAACAGCCACAGATGAAAACTTTAGGAATTATAAACCAAGATGGAATTTATACGAATCTTGCTTTATTACTTTCAGACCAATGCGTGCATACGATTAAAACAGCAGTTTTTGAAGGAAAGAATCAAAATATATTTAAAGATAGAAAAGAATTTACAGGATCACTATTTGCACAAATGGAAGCAGTATATGATTACATTGACTTCAGAAATCAAACACATTCAACTTTTGAAAAACTTTATCGAATTGATAATAGAGATTATCCAGAAGTAGCAGTAAGAGAAGCATTGCTAAACTGTCTTGTACACAGAGATTACGGATATAGTTCTAGTATTCTGATCAGTATGTACGAAGATCGGTTAGAATTCACATCCATTGGGGGATTGGTAACAGGAGTTACATTAGAAGATGTGATGATGGGGATTTCTGTATGCAGGAATAAAAGATTAGCGAATGTTTTTTACCGTTTAGAATTGATCGAAGCTTATGGAACAGGAATACAAAAGATCATGAATGCTTATCAAGATCAGTTTATAAAACCAGAGATCAAAGTCAGTAATAATGTATTTAAGATCATATTACCAAACACAAATGCACAGGCAGAATTAAGAGAAGAACTGCAATACCATACACATATACAACCAGAAGACGAAGAAACACAGATCATGCAAATGATCGATCAAGAAAAAAGAATTCAAAGAAAACAAGTTCAGGAAAGATTAGGAATCAGTCAGACAACGAGTGGAAGGATTTTGAAGCAGATGGTTAAAAAAGGATTGATCATGCAGAGAGGCAGAGGAAAGAACACATGCTATGTGAAAAAATAATTACGAGACAATGTACAAGATATGATCGGACGAAAACAGCAAATGCATATGAAAATATATAGTGACCATATAAAATAAATAGAATTTATAATAATACCAGTGATTGAAGCATCTGAAAAAGAGGTAAAATCACTGGTATTTATCATATAAAAACATCACAAATACTTGAACAGAAGGGGTGGTCGTGGTATATTAAAATTTAATAACAAGGAGAGAAAGATGGAAAATTTAAAAAAAGAGATCGAACAATTAAAACAAGAAAAAAATGCTGTTTTACTAGCACATTATTATGTAGACGATGCCGTTCAGGAAATTGCTGATTATGTTGGGGATTCTTATTATCTTGCCAAAGTTGCATTAAAAGAATCCAAAGATGTGATTTGTTTTGCAGGCGTAAACTTTATGGGTGAGAGTGCCAAGATCTTAAACCCAGACCGTACAGTGATCATGCCAGATCAGAAGGCAGACTGCCCAATGGCTCATATGGTCGATGTAGAGAAGATTGAAGAGATGCGTAAGAAATATGATGATCTTGCTGTTGTCTGTTACATTAATTCTACAGCAGAGATCAAAGCACATTCTGATGTCTGTGTAACTTCATCCAATGCTCTGAAAGTTGTAACAGCACTTCCACAGAAGAATATTTTCTTCGTACCAGATGAGAACCTCGGACGTTATATCGGAAGCAAACTTCCAGAGAAGAACTTTATTTACAATGACGGATTCTGTCATGTACATAGAAGTATCACAGCCGAGAACGTAAAGAAAGCCAAAGAAGTACATCCAGAAGCAGAAGTTTTAGTGCATCCAGAATGTACACCAGATGTTGTAGCTTTAGGTGATTATGTAGGAAGTACATCAGGAATCATTGACTATGCGACAGCATCTGACAAGGACGTATTTATCATTTGTACAGAGATGGGTGTTTTATATGAATTAAAACAGAAGAACCCAGGAAAGACATTCTACTCTGTAGGACATCGTCAGTTCTGTCCAAATATGAAGCGTATCAGTTTAGAGAATGTAAGAGACACATTAAGAGACATGAAGAATCAGGTGGAATTACCAGAAGAACTGCGATTAAATGCTAAGAAAGCATTAGATGAGATGTTAAGAATCGCGCAGTAAGACAGGAAAGTTCCAAGGAAGGGCAAAGAGAATTATGAAAACAGCAGATGTGATCATTGTAGGAAGTGGTGCTTCAGGGCTATTTAATGCATTATTTCTTCCGAAGGATTACAAAGTAATCGTTATTACAAAGAAGGAAGTTGAAGAAAGTGATTCATTTTTGGCGCAGGGAGGAATCTCAGCGCTGAAGAATCCGGAAGATTATGATTCATATTTCGAGGACACTATGAAAGCCGGACATTACGAGAATGATAAAGGTGCCGTCGAGAAGATGATCAAAGAATCACCACAGATTATTCAGGATCTGAAAGATTTTGGTGTAAGATTTGACTTGAAGGATGGAGAGATTGAGTTTACAAGAGAAGGTGGACATTCCACATTCCGTATTCTTCATCATGAAGATCTGACAGGAAAAGAGATCACAAGCCATTTATACGAAGAGGCGAAGAAACGTGATAATATTACGATCATGGAAAATTGTACGATGATCGATATCATTGAGAAAGACGGAGAATGTAAAGGAATTGTATATAAAGATGCAGATGGTAATTTAGATACGATCGAAGCTCCGGATACTGTTCTTGCAACAGGAGGACTTGGAGGGTTATTTAAACATTCTACAAACTTCAGACATCTGACAGCAGACAGTCTGGCTGTCTGCTTGCGCCATAATGTTGAATTAGAGAATATTAACTATATCCAGATCCATCCAACAACATTTTATTCAAAGAAACCAGGAAGAAGATTCTTAATCTCTGAATCAGTCAGAGGAGAGGGAGCTTACCTGCTGAATAAAGATGGAGAACGTTTTACAGATGAGTTAAAACCAAGAGACGTTGTAACTGGAGAAATCTGCAAACAGATGAAGAAAGACGGAAGTGATCATGTTTATTTATCTGTTACACATTTAGATGGAGAAAGAATCCAACATAGATTCCCAAACATCTACAAACAGTGCTTGGATGAAGGATATGACATGACAAAAGAACCGATTCCAGTAACACCGGCACAGCACTATTTCATGGGTGGAATTAAAGTAAACTTAGACAGCAAGACATCTATGGAACATTTATATGCAGTCGGTGAGACAAGCTGTAATGGGGTTCATGGAAAGAACCGTCTGGCAAGTAATTCACTACTGGAAGCACTTGTATTTGCCAAGGCAGCAGCGAAAGACATCACAGAACATCCATCAAAAGCCGAGACAGTCGAAGTAGATTTAAGTAAGTATCAGAACGAAGAACAGCGTGAGAAAGAGAATGAACAGCTTGTTCTTGACGAAATTAAACGAAAGGACAGAAGTTTTTATGATCAGTGGTGTAACGATGAGAATTAACATCGATGAATATTTGATGAATGCATTAAAAGAAGATATCACTCAGGAAGATGTCAGCACAAACGCAGTGATGCCAGAACCAAAACAGGGAGAAGTAAATTTAATCTGTAAACAGGATGGGATCATCTGTGGATTAGAAGTATTTGAAAGAGTTTTCAAACTTTTAGATGAAACTGTTGTTTTTGAGACAGAATTAAAAGACGGAGATAAAGTAACCAAAGGACAGTTAATGGGAGTTGTCAAAGGAGATATCCGTGCCCTTTTATCTGGAGAGAGAGTTGCATTAAACTACTTGCAGAGAATGAGTGGAATCGCGACAATGACAAGCGAGTTATCCAAAGAGCTTGAAGGATATAAAACAAAGTTATTAGATACAAGAAAAACAACACCAAACATGCGCCCATTTGAAAAATACGCAGTGACGGTTGGTGGTGGACATAATCACCGCTACAACTTATCCGATGGAGTCATGTTAAAAGATAACCATATCGGTGCTGCAGGTGGAATCAAAGAAGCGGTAGCTATGGCAAAAGACTATGCACCATTTGTCAGAAAGATTGAAGTAGAGACAGAGAATCTTGATATGGTAAAAGAAGCCGTAGAAGCAGGCGCAGACATCATCATGTTAGATAACATGGATGATGAGACAATGAAAGAAGCTGTCAAACTGATCGACGGAAGAGCTGAAACAGAGTGTTCAGGAAATGTTACAAAAGAACGCCTAAAGACGATCCGTGAGATCGGAGTGGATTATGTATCCTGTGGAGCTTTAACACATTCAGCTCCTATTATGGACATTTCTTTGAAGAATTTACATCCGGTAGAGTAAAGAATAAAGATATAAAATCCGATGTTTTTATAAGAATAGTCATAGGATTGTTCTTATAAAAACATCGGATTTTTTTGATAATAATTTCCAGAAAATAACATTTTTTATTTCGACAGAAATTGCATACAAAATCCTCTATAATAATCTTGCAGGAGGGAAAACTATGGAAATCTTAAGAAAAAAAGAATTCGAAGAAGACCGGTTATTTCAAAATTTTCATGAAATGATCCTTTATCATATGCGCCAGATGCAGCAATGTCTCACGACAGCGGGAAAGATGTTCTGTGATCATAACGATGAGGAAGAAACGTGTGAAAAACGGGGAAGAGATGTAGTTGAAAGTGTGATCTTAAAAGAATGTGTCGGATGCTGTGAAAATCAAAAATGTCAGTTTACATTAGCAGATAAGGACAGGCTTGGGCAGATCATCGAAAAGCAAGGTGGATTAAGCTATGCAGATTTAAAAAGATGTCATCCATGCAAGAATGGACAGGATTTTATCGAGGAAGCAAATCAGATTTATGAACGGGAATTATTTCTGCGTGCAATGAGAAATCAGATGAAACAACTGAGAAAAATTGTCGGGGAGCAGTATATCAGAGCCGGAAATACACTGGGTGATTTCTTTCAGGGAAAAGTATCATTAACGGCAGATAATAAGAAATTATATGAGAAGATCACAAAAGGTTTTGCAAAAAGCCAACTGAGACTAAAAGAAATTTATTTCTACGATAATCCAGAGAAAGGAAAACAGATCTATCTATATCTGAAAAAGAAAAAAGGCAGGGAAATCAGCACAAGACAAGCAGCAGTGTTGTTAAGTTCCATGACAATGGAGAAAATGAAGCCATTGCCAGATCAGAAAAAGATGATCGGAAATTATTATGAGATTTATGGATTTACACCAGAAGAAAAATTCCATGTAATCGCAGGAATCCACACTTCGCCAATGATCGCAGGGGATGAGAATGGAGACAGTTTTTCCATGGGAAAAGTAAGGGAAGGAAGTTTTGTGTCTATGATCTCGGATGGAATGGGAACAGGACAGGAAGCGAAAAAAGAAAGTAGGAAAATAATTGAAGTGATGGAAGAACTTCTAGGAGCAGGAATTAACGAAAGTCAAAGTATTCAGCTTTTAAGGTCCATGATGATCTTACAACCAGAAAAAGAAAAATATGCGACATTAGATTTTTTTCAGTTAGATTTATTTGCAGGAATCGGAACATTCTTTAAAATTGGAGCCTGCCCATGTCTTTTAAAGAGAAAAAACGACGTGGAGATCATTCAAGTAGATACGATACCAGTGAACCTCTTATTACATACCGAGAAAATTCCAATTTACCGCAAAAAGATGGAAAGTGAAGATATTTTAGTCATGTTAAGCGATGGAGCCTTCGACGGATTTTCGCAAAATGGTTTGGAGATGGCAGCACGATATTTGAAAGAAATGGATGTGGTACGTCCACAGGCGATCGCAGATGGATTATATGAGCAAATTACAACAAACAAAGAATTTGAAAAAAGAGATGATATGACGATCATGGTATTGGGAATCTGGGACAGGTATTGAAGGAATCTGCAAAGAATGATAAAGTAAATTACATGAATAAAGTAAAAGAACTTATCAAAGAAAAAAATTTAATACAAAATGGAGATCATATCATTATCGGTGTTTCTGGCGGTGCAGATTCTGTATATCTGTTACTTATTTTAAATGAATTAAGAGAATCAATGAATCTCACGATCACAGCAGTCCACATCAATCACATGATTCGAAGAGAAGCTGTGGATGATCAGAAGTTCGTGCAGGATCTTTGTGGACAACTTTCGATTCCGTGTAAAATATTTGAAATAGATGTAAAACAGATCGCCAAGCGTGAAAAGATGTCATTAGAAGAAGCAGGAAGAAAAGCGAGATATGATGCATTTGCGAAAACAATGAAAAAATATAATGCTGATAAGATTGCGATCGCACATCATCAAAATGATCAGGCAGAAACATTTTTATATCGAGTGGTGAGAGGAACTGGAATTTATGGGGCGGGTGCCATGAGAGAAAAAGATGGAAATCTGATCCGTCCGCTTTTATGTGTAAAAAAAGAAGAAATCGTAAAATATTTAAAAGAGGCTGGGCAGGCCTGGGTAGAAGATGCAAGCAATCAGGACGATGCATTTGCAAGAAATCAGATCCGAAATCAGGTAATTCCAAGACTTGAGATGATCAATGAGCAGGCGGTGGAGCATATAGGATGGCTGTGCGAAGATATCAAAGAAGTGACGACGTATCTGACAGATCAGATAGAAGAGTCATTTTTAAGATGTACAAAGCCTATTGGACAAGGATTTGAGATCAATTGTGATCAATTGTTATTGGAAAACCATTGGATCCAGAAACAGGTTCTAAAAAAAGTTTTGGAAGAAACAGCTGGTAAGAAGAAAGATTTAGAAAGAAGACATATTGAAGATCTGTTAACTTTGGTAGAAAATGGAACAGGGAAACGAATTTCCCTTCCGTATAATATGGTTGCTGAGAAAAATTATCAGTATATTAAGGTACAAAAAGGAAATATATCAGATAAACAAGAAATGACAGGAAAAATTTTGTGCGAAGAGGTTACAGATTTGACAAATATCGTGGAAAATGATTGTATCAAAATCATTGATTATGATAGAATAGAAACAGGTGTACAATTACGATGCCGGAAGCCAGGAGATTTTTTTACATTTGGCAAAGATCAGAAGAGAAAATCATTAAGCAGGTATTTTATTGATGAGAAGATTCCAAGACAATTGCGGGAAGAGATACCATTGGTGGCAGATGGCAGTCATATTGTATGGATCGTTGGCAGAAGAATCAGCGAATATTATAAGATCAAAGAATCAACCAAGCGTTATTTAAAGCTTGAGTTCAAAAGAGAAGGAGATGATTCCAATGGAGAATATCAGAGTAATGATTTCAGAGGAAGATGTAAACAAACGAATCGCGGAGATGGGAGCGCAGATCAGTGAAGATTATGCAGGAAAAGAAATCCATCTGATCGCCATCTTAAAAGGAAGTGTTTTTTTTGCGTGTGAACTTGCAAAGAGAATCACGATTCCAGTAACAATTGATTTTATGTCAGTGTCTAGTTATGGAAATTCCAGAGAATCCTCAGGAATCGTTAAGATCGCAAAAGACTTAGATGAGCCAATCTTAGATAAAGAAGTATTAGTTGTAGAAGATATCATTGACTCAGGAAAGACTTTAAATCATTTAAAACCAATGCTTGAGAGCAGAAATCCTGCGTCACTTCATCTGTGTACATTATTAAGCAAACCAGATCGTCGTGAAGTCGATGTACCAGTCAAATATATCGGTTTTGAAGTACCAGATGAATTTGTTGTTGGATATGGACTAGATTATGCACAGAAATATCGTAACCTTCCTTACATTGGAGTAGCAGAGGAAGAGTAGAGAGGAGACTAAACGTTGAACCCGAAGAAAAGTAACAGTGGATTTTTAGTAGTCCTGCTGATCTTGGTGATCGGAGCATATTATTTTATCAGCGTGTTCCAGCCAGGTTCAGGTGATTACACCTATCAGCAGTTTATGAAGGATGTAAAGTCTGACAAAGTAACTGCGGTAACTATTAAACAGAATAAAGAAGTACCAACTGGGACGATCACAGCAGAGCTTGGAAAAGATGATTATAAGAGCTGTGAAGTTACAGATGTCAATCAGGCGATCAATGATATTAAGAAAGCTGACAGCTCTCTTGCCAATAAGATCAGCATTAAGGGAATCGATCACAGTGGGGATATGATCTCTAATCTGATCGGGGTAGTACTACCGATCGGAGTTGTCATATTTTTCATGGTTATGATGATGCGCCAGAATGGTGGCGGTGGCGGCAAGATGATGGATTTTGGAAAAAGCCGTGCTAAACTTGCCAATCCAAATGGTAAGAAAGTAACATTTAACGATGTTGCAGGACTGACAGAAGAGAAAGAAGAATTAGAAGAAGTCGTGGAATTCTTAAAGAATCCAGGACGATTTATAAAGATCGGAGCCAGAATTCCAAAGGGCGTCCTTCTTGTAGGACCTCCAGGAACAGGTAAGACATTACTTGCAAAGGCAGTTGCAGGAGAAGCGAATGTACCATTTTTCAGCATTTCAGGATCTGATTTCGTGGAAATGTTCGTCGGTGTTGGTGCAGCTCGTGTACGTGACTTATTTGCAGAAGCTAAGAAACATTCTCCTTGTATCGTATTTATCGATGAGATCGATGCAGTTGCAAGACGAAGAGGCTCTGGACTTGGTGGTGGACATGATGAACGTGAACAGACATTAAACCAGATGTTAGTTGAGATGGACGGTTTTGGAGTGAATGAAGGAATCATCATGATCGCAGCTACAAACCGTGTGGATATCTTAGATCCAGCGATCTTACGACCAGGACGATTTGACCGCAAGGTTGGCGTTGGAAGACCAGATGTCAAAGGGCGAGAAGATATCTTAAAGATTCACTGTCGTCAGAAACCATTAGGAGATGATGTTGATCTTCATGAGATCGCAAGAACAACAGCAGGTTTTGTAGGAGCAGACCTTGAGAATCTGATGAATGAGGCAGCCATTCAGGCAGCAAGAGATGACAGAGCCTATATCATGAAAGAAGATATTGATAAATCATTTATCAAAGTAGGAATCGGAACAGAGAAGAAGAGTCGTGTGGTACCAGAAAGTGAAAGAAGGATCACTGCATATCATGAATCTGGACATGCAATCTTATTCCATCTGTTACCAGATGTAGGTCCGGTTTATACTGTATCTATTATTCCAACAGGAACAGGAGCAGCTGGATATACGATGCCGCTTCCTGAGAACGATAATGTCTTTATGACACGCGGAAAGATGATTCAGGATATCATGGTAAGTCTCGGAGGACGAATTGCCGAAGAATTGATCTTAGATGACATCACAACCGGTGCATCACAGGATATCAAACAGGTAACCCAGTATGCAAGAGCTATGGTAACGAAGTTTGGTATGTCAGATGAACTCGGACTGATTAATTATGACAGTGGTGAAGGAGACGAAGTCTTCTTAGGAAAAGAAATTGGACAGCAGCGTCCATACGGAGAAAACACACAGACTGTGATCGATCAGGAAGTGAAGAAGATTGTAAATAAATGCTACAAAGATACGAAAGCAATGATTGAAGAACATATAGATGTCCTTCACAAATGTGCCGCATTATTATTAGAGAAAGAACGCATTAACCGCGCAGAATTCGAAGCATTATTTGAGCCTGAAACGGAAGTTGAAACACAGGCATAAAAAAATATAAAAAAAGTTAAAAAAACACTTGCAATTTACCTGACAATGCCGTATAATCTTTAATTGTCAGGTAAACACTTGGTGGGATTCCCGAGTGGCCAAAGGGGGCAGACTGTAAATCTGTTGGCACCGCCTTCGAAGGTTCGAATCCTTCTCCCACCACTAAGCCGCAGTGGCGGAACTGGCAGACGCGCAGGACTTAAAATCCTGTTCGAGTTAAATCGAGTACCGGTTCGATTCCGGTCTGCGGCATGAAAAAGGACTTCAAGTGATTGAAGTTCTTTTTATTTTGCAGTAATCATGTTATTGCTTGCATCAGGAATAAAAGAACTGTATAAACAGAAATAATAAAAATAGAGAGCAGGATACGGAAATGAATTTGATCATTTCGCATCTTGCTCTCTATTTTTATATCTTTATATATTGAAACTATGGATTCAATATATTCTTCACAACATCCTTATCACTTAAATAAACCATATGTGACCCTTTCAGCTGTACATAATAATTCTTTTGATCAGAATCTTTTTTACCGATATAAAGCACAACATTTTTTGTTTTCTTCGTATCCGTATCCTTATAAGTGATATCGACTGTGATTCGAGAATCCTTATCCAGTCCATATTTTACAAGATCTGTCTGACTTGCATAATAATTCTGGCAGTCTCCAAAAGTAAATACACCCAAACCGCCAGAGATTCCATCAAGATTTTTCTCCTTGCTAGTATAAGTCTTTGTTTTACCGCTCTGAGTGACCAAAACTTTTTTAAGATTTCCAGTACTTAACGTAGGGAAAGTATCTGTCTCGATCAGATTATCTAAAGAATAAGATAAACTAGATGTAATATCAGAAGATACGGTATAAATCTTTGATTTATCTCCATAAGTTACATAGTAATTTTCACCGGTTGCATTTCCAATATAATAAGTCATGGATTTTCCAGTTTTGTCTTTGACACTAACTGTATAAGTTGGCTTGTCAAGACCATAGTCGCTTAGAGCATCTGCATTTTTAAGTTCTCTGACAGCCTCAACTTTTTGAAATGTAGAAGCAAGACTTTCGAGAGAGGACTGAGTGATCGGATATTTTTTATTTTTTGTATAATACCATTTGCCATTCTGTTTTATGAAAGAAAGAGTCGTTCCGTTGTTATTATAAGAGATGGAAGTTAAACTCTTTAAATCAGAGATCATTGTCTGATCAGAATCTTTTTTGGAAGATTGCTGTTTCTGGTATAAATTCACTCCCGTATACAGGACAATAAGTCCTGCAAATACGAGAAGTAAAATCTGTAATGTTTTTTTCTGTTTCATGAAAACCTCCTAACGGCGTCTGCGTCTAAACCATACAATGAATCCGCCAATGATCAGACCAACTGGAATTACAAAGACTACAAGGATACTGAATGGTCCAGGATGAGCAATCGTATTATAGCTGACTTCCAGACTCTTTGGAGAGATAGAAACATTATCGGCATTATTTAAACATGCGGTAACAGAGTTTGTAAATAATGTCAGGTTTTCTAAGGATGAGAAAGAACTTGTGATCTGCTCATCGATCAGCATATTACTTCCGTAAACAGTCAGGCGACTTTCTCTTGTAACTTTCTTTCCTTTGCTGTTTTTGACTTTGACAGATTCTGTGGAAGTTGCACCAAGGACATAAGTTCCCTGTGTTTGTTTCTTCTCAGTGACAGCATATCCGTTGCTGGATGTTGTCATAAATGCATCGGTAGAAATAGAATCTCTAACTGGAGTACTCTGTGTCATACCTTTCGAATTGATCATCATAACAGAGTTTGATGAAATTCCAGAAGCCATATCACCGCTTACAGAAAGATTTGGGATCAAGTAATAATAATTTCCTTGATATGAACGTTCTGTATCTGCAATATATCCGCTTTGAACAGTTAAACCGTAGTCTTTTAACAGACCATATAAGTTTTTCATACTCTTATTTGTCTGGGCAAGTAAAGTAACAACTTTTCCACCTTTCTTCAGGTAAGAAGATAATAGTTTTACTTCATCTTTTGTAAAATCGCTTGTAGCCCCATCGATGATCAGCAGATCACAATCATCAGGAATGGATGTTGCAGTCATTAAAAGCAGATCACTTGTGGAAATTCTTGATTTTGTAAGAAGGCTTGTGATCTCGGAAGATAAGGATGATTCTCCATGGCCAGAAGTATAATAAGCTTTATATTCTTTGTCACTTGTTACATAATTTAAAGCACTTGTAAGCTGCCCATCACCATCAAATGATGAAGCGGAAGAGGAAGTACTGTAGTAAGAATCTGAGGAAACTAATATATCATCAAACGAAACAGTTGTTGTACGGTTGGTTTTCTTACAAGAGATGACGATATTGTTTTCTTCAGTTCCGTATTTTGTCAATGCAGAAGGATGGAGTATGGGATCGATCCATTTGACATGAAGCTTGCTTGATAAAGAAGCATATTTATTGATGAAAGTTTTGATCCTTTTATCAGTGCTGTCCTTTTCTGCAAGAACATAAAAAGTGACGTCATCATCAACTTTTTTGATGATCTTTTCACTTTTTGATGAGATTTCATAAATATTGGTACTACTGATATCAAACTGTCGCTTATTTTCAGGGATCAGATTGACGATCATATTAAAAATGATAACGATCGCGATCACGATGGATGTCATAGCAAGAGTATAAGATCCACGTTTCGAATCATTGCTTTGAAATAATTTTTTGATTTTATCCACGATAACTTCCTCCTAACTCCAACGTCTTTTTTCAAATGTCTGTACTGTTAAGAACACCAGAAGAATGATCAATGACAGATAAGTCAGAAGTCCTCCGAGATCAAAAATGTAATTCTGAGAAAAATTATAAAAAATATCAGTTAATACAAGGTGTCCTAATAAAGCAGAAAACAGACTTTCAAGCAATGTTTTCTTCACAAAATAAACAACGATACCAGCGATACATCCAATGCCAGTGACAATGCCAGCGATCATCTGATTTTTTGTGATATGGTAGATCAGAAGACCGATCAGAGTAAATATAATGATCCAGATGACCAGATTACTGATCGCACTGGAAGGAAAATACTGCAGCAGATTGTCCAACAGATAAAAGAAAAACAATGCTGCACAAGTAGTGATCGCTGCGATCACAGGACTTTCTGTCAAAGATGATAAAAACATTCCGATTGCAATAAATACACATCCAAGCAGGAAAAAGGCCAGAATGGATGAATAATCAACAAGAAAATGGGCAGTTCCTTGAAGTTTGATGATCAGTGGGAAAATACAGTAGATCACACATGGAATTGCAAATACAGTCACCATTGCAAGATATTTTCCTATAACGACCTGAAACAGGCTGACCGGAGCTGTTAATAGCATCTGGTCTGTACGGCTTTTGCGTTCTTCG
>ERZ857922.3447-NODE-3447-length-13573-cov-4.172511_pt1 | contig 13573 bp, 16 predicted proteins | sample MGYA00519579_ERZ857922 | MGnify/ENA primary metagenome ERZ857922 (study PRJEB31778, sample SAMEA3449375) | human gut metagenome | biome: human gut; feature: human-associated habitat; material: faeces | place: United Kingdom | collected 2010/2012 ... | reverse complement strand
CTGCCTTTTGTTTCTTTTGTTTCTTTTGTTTCTTCTTTTTCTTATATCTCTTCCTTTTTCTTTCGTGCCAGTTCTTTCATCTCTTTTGCACTTTCCATCGTGTGTTCCGTAATCTGTGCACCACCAAGAATCCTTGCGATCTCTAACGCTGAATCTTCCTCATTCAACAGACGGATCTGTGTTCTTGTTATCTGATGGTCTGTCTTTTTCGCAATCTCAAAATGCTCATCTGCCATCGCTGCGATCTGCGGAAGATGAGTAATACAGATCACCTGATGATTTCTTCCGATCACTGCCATCTTCTCCGACACTTTCTGCGCCGTTCTTCCGCTGATACCGGTATCGATCTCATCGAAGATCAATGTCTCCGTTTCATCCTTATCCGCAAGAATCGTCTTGATTGCCAGCATAATACGGGAAAGTTCACCGCCAGATACCACTTTCGCCAATGGTCGCAACGGTTCTCCGGGATTCGTGGAAATAGTAAAACAGATTTTGTCATTTCCGTTTGCCGTGTAATGCTCGGTCGTTTCGAAATCAATCTCAAATTTCACATCCAGAAAATTTAGATCCTGCAAGCCCTGAATAATCCGGCCTTCCAGCTGTTTCCCATAAACTTTACGCAGTTCGGACAGTTCTTCACAGACAGATGCCAGTTCTGTCTCCGCCTTCTGCATCTCTTTTTCCAGTTTTTCTTTATACTGCTCAAAATGATACAGTCGGTCCAGATCTTTTTGTTTTTCTTCCTGACATGCCAGAATCTCTTCTACCGTAGAACCGTATTTGGCCTTCATACGGTTAAGCAGATTCAGTCTCTGCTCCGTCTCATAGAATTCTTCTTCAGAAAATGTCATACTTTCCACATAATCACTGACTTCCCGGTTCACATCTGACAGCAGACTTTCCACATCCTGTAACAGACTGGCAATCTGTTGCAGAGATTCATCCACTCCCAGCATCCGGTTTGTCTCCTGTACCGCCCGGCCCACCAGATCCTGTGCACCGTTATCATTTCCCGTATACCCTTTGACGGCTGCCATGGCTTCCAGAATATTTCTGCCCGATGATATTTTTTTATACTGTTTTTCCAGTTCTTCGTCCTCGCCCGGACGAAGCCCGGCTTCCTCTATCTCCTGAAGTTCAAATTCCAGAAAAGAAATCTCCCGTTTTCTGGTTTCCTCATCCAGCTGATAGGAAGTCAGTTCCTTCTTTTTCTGACTCCAGATCTGAAAACGCTCCCGGACTTCCTGTTTTTTCTCCCGGATCTCTTCTTTTCCGTAGGCGTCCAAAATTATTAACTGCTGATCCTGATATAACAGAGACTGATGCTCATGCTGTCCATAAATATCAATCATATCCTCGGCAATCTCCTTCAGCATACCGACCGTCACCGTAGAGCCGTTGATACGGCAGACAGATTTTCCCGCTTCGCTGAGTGTGCGGGTAATCAGAAGCGTCCCGTCCTCCTCAGGGACAATGCCGTTTTCCGCAAGCTTTTCCGTAAGCGCCTGCGACTGTACGGAAAACAACGCCTCAACCGCCGCCTGCTTTTCGCCGTGGCGCAGAAAATCCTTCCCTGCTCTGCCGCCAAGGGCAAACTGCAAAGAATCAATAATCATGGATTTGCCGGCACCCGTTTCGCCCGTCAGAATATTCAGCCCATCTCCAAAGGAGATTTCGCTTTCCTTAATCAGCGCCACATTTCTGATGTGCAGATGTTCCAGCATAAAGCGTCCCCCCTTTAGGCACTATGGATGATACGATACAGCTTTTCGATGATAACTGCCGCCTGATTATGTGTACGCACCACGCAGAAAACAGTATCATCCCCTGCAATCGTGCCAAGAATTTCGCTGTTCTGCATGTTATCAAGCGCAACGGCAACCGCCATGCCCATACCATCCAGTGTTTTCACTACAATCATGTTCTGCGCATAGTCCACACTCGTGATGCACTGCCGGAAGATCAGGTTCAGCTTGGCGGAGAAGGTATGCTCCGCAGGCTTGGGCGCGGTCGCATAGCGGTAAACACCGTTTGGGCCAAGCTCCTTGATGATGCGCAGCTGCTTGATATCGCGGGAGATGGTCGCCTGCGTGCAGGAGATCCCCTCCTTGCGCAGGCTGTCGATCAACTGCTCCTGCGTTTCGATCGCCGAAGCGGCAATGATCGCAAGGATCTTTTCCTGTCTTTCATTCTTCATTGCTGGTTCCTCCCATCAACATTTTCTTTTGTAAGATCTCGCAGAAACTGCGTTTGCTCAGTCGAACGAGCTTGGTGTCGAATTTCGAGCGGCGCACTTCAATACTGTCGCCGCTGCGCAGTGAGAATGCGCGCCCGCCGTCCACGCTCAAAAGGACGGGCTTGTAGCTGTTTTTTTCCGTCTGCACAGTGATGACCCGCTCGGGCGAGAGCACGTAGGCATTGGCATGCACGCTGTGCGCGCAGATGGGCGAAACAATGAAGTTCCGTGCCGTCGGCTCGACCACAGGGCCGCCCGCCGAGAGCGAGTAGGCCGTCGAGCCCGTCGGGCTCGCGACGATCACGCCGTCGCCCGCCACGTCCACGAGCTTTCCCTGCTCGGTGAAGATTTGCAGCCGGATCACGCGCGAGATGTTGCCGCGCGCGATGAGCGCTTCATTGAGCGCAAGGTTCGAGTAAATAACCCGCCCGTCGCGCTGGACGCTCACGTCGAGCATCATGTGGCTCTCGATCTCATACTTTCCGTCACACAGGTCGCGCAAGCGCAAAAGGTCTTTGCTCTCAAGCTCCGCCATAAAGCCGAGGCTGCCGAGGTTGACGCCCAGCACCGGAATGTCGCGGTGCGCGGCGGTTTTGGAAAGGTGCAGGATCGTACCGTCGCCGCCAAACGCGATGATCATGTCCGCGCCGCGGATCTCCTGCTGAAGCGGCTCAATGTTGAGCCCGTAGCCCTCCGGCGGCTCCTGATTGCGAAACGGCAGGCACACGACATTCGGGCAGCCAACCTCGTCGAGCACGCGCTTGGCCTCCTTCGCGACGCGAAGCTGCGCGTCGCGGTAGGGATTCGGGCATAAGATGACTTTTCTCAGCATCCCGCGCCCTCCTTCCCGTGGTCGAGCGCCGCGTGTGACTGCTCCACAAGGCCCTGGAGATCAAACGTCTTCTCCACCCAATCGCCGCTTTCGAGATACCCGAGGTATTCGATGTTTCCCTCGGGTCCACGAATAGGAGAGAATGTGATATCAAGCACTGTAAAGCCAGAATCCTTTGCATGTGTCAGGAAGTTTTCCAGCACCTCAAGGTGTACGTCCGGGTCGCGGACGACGCCCTTTTTCCCCACCTTTTCGCGTCCCGCCTCAAACTGGGGCTTGATGAGGCAGGCGACATGTCCGCCCTCTTTTAAGACGCGGTGCACCGCAGGCAGGATCAATTTCAGCGAAATAAACGACACGTCGATGCTGGCAAAATCCAGCTCGTCAGGAATCTGGTCGCGGTCGAGATAGCGCGCGTTCGTGCGTTCCATGCACACAACGCGCTCGTCGGAGCGGAGCTTCCAATCGAGCTGTCCGTAGCCGACGTCGACGGCGTAGACCTTTGTCGCGCCGTTTTGCAGCATACAGTCGGTAAAGCCGCCCGTGGACGCGCCAATGTCCATGCAGACCTTGCCGTCCGGGCGCATCGGAAAGACCTGCATGGCCTTTTCCAGCTTGAGGCCGCCGCGGCTGACATAGCCGATATCATGCCCGCGTACCTCGACCTTGGCGTCGGGTGCAATCATCTCACCGGCCTTGTCGACCTTCTGCTCGTTGACAAAGACGATGCCGGACATGATGAGCGCCTTGGCGCGCTCACGGCTCTGTACCAGTCCATTCTGGCACAGGTATTGATCCAGGCGAATCTTGCTCATGCCTGTTTCTCCTTTAAAGCGTTCAAAATATCTGCGCAGAGGGCCGCGGCGTCAAGCTGCTGATCCTTGCGCAGTTCGGGCACATTGGCGTGCAGCAGATGGCTGTTGTCCACGGCATGCAGCAGGAATTCGCCCTGCCAGCCGCATTGCTGCATGGCAAAGCCCAGCTGCTCGCCGATGCCGCCGGTGCGCACCGTATCCTCGGCAAACAAAATCGTGTCGTAGTGCTTCAGTGTATCGCACACACCGTCCGGCAGCGGGTAAAGCTGCGTCAGCTTGACGCAGTCCGCCTGCACGCCATGCTGGGCCAGCAGATCCTTGGCGGCAATGATCTCCTCAGTCTCGGCACCGTAGCTGACAAGCGCGATACGTGCGCCATCGACGGGGTCCAGCACATCGTAGCGCGCGCCTGTGCAGGGCAGCGCCGCCAGTGCGGGGTTCTCGCCGCCGCGGGCATAGCGGATCATCCGCGGGCCGTGTGCCTCGCGCACAAGATAGGTCAGCCAGTAGCGCAGCTCTGCATAGTTGGCGGGGGCAAAAATCGGGATGTTCACATTCGAAAAGAACGCAACATCGTAAATGCCCTGGTGTGTGGCACCGTCGCCGGGCACCAGCCCCGCGCGGTCCACAGCGAACAGCACATCCAGCTGCATCAGATTGACATCATGGATGATCTGGTCGTAGGCACGCTGGAAAAATGTGGAATAGATAGCAACCACGGGCAGCAGCCCCTGGCTGGCCAGGCCCGCCGCAAACGTGACAGCGTGTTCCTCCGCCATGCCGACGTCAAAGAAGCGCCCGGGATGGCGGTGCTTGAAGAAGTTCAGGCCGGTGCCGTACTTCATGGCAGCGGTGATGCCGCACAGCCGCGGCTCATCGTCCCCCAAATCTGCCAGCGCACAGCCGAACGTAGACGAGAAGGAATCCTTCGGTGACAGCTCGGGGTCAGTCAGATGGTTCAAATCGATGGACGATACGGCGTGGAACTCGCCGGGGTTCTCCTCGGCGGGCTTCAGGCCCCTGCCCTTTTTGGTGACGACGTGCAGGAAAACCGGCGCATACTGCTCGCCGCGCAGGTTCGTCAGCGTGTGGGTCAGCATGCCCACATCATGGCCGTCGATGGGCCCGATATACTGGAAGCCCATCTCCTCAAACATCGTGGACTTGTAGATGCCGCGGCGGATCAGCTGCTTGCCGCCCTGCAAGACCCTGACCAGCGCGTCACCTGCCACGGGGATGCGCTCGAGCGTCGTCTCCATGTGGGCCTTGACGTGGGAGTATTTCGGGTCGGTGCGCAGCTTGGTCAGATAATTCGCCATCTGGCCGACATTTTTGGAAATCGACATCTTGTTGTCGTTCAGAATGACAATCAGATTGTTCAGCTTGCTGACATTATTCATGCCCTCGTAGACCATGCCGCCGGTAAACGCACCATCGCCAACGATGACCACGACCTTGCCCGGCTCGTTCTTGAGCTTTTTGGCGCGGGCAATGCCGATGGCTGTTGACAGCGCCGCACTGCCGTGGCCGGCAATAAAGGCGTCACAATCACTCTCCCGCGGGCTGGGAAAGCCGGAAATGCCGTTTTTGCGGCGCAGCTGGGCGAAGCCCTCGCGCCGCCCGGTCAGCAGCTTGTGGGTGTAGCACTGATGGCCGACGTCAAACAGCAGCTTGTCCTGCGGAAAGTCCAGCACGCGGTGCAGGGCCACCGTCAGCTCCACAACGCCGAGGTTCGACGACAGATGGCCGCCGGTCTCGGAAACGCTCTTGATCAAAAACTGCCGGATCTCCTCACACAGGGCGGGCATATCGGACGCGGGCAGATTTTTTATTTCTCCGGGCGCATTGATGCGCTCCAGCAAGGGATAGCTCATATACGCACCTCGTTTTTACACCATCGGCATGGCAAAGCCCAGCACAATGCCGAGCGCCGCACCGGTCACAACTTCGATCGGCGTATGGCCGACCATTTCCTTCAGCTTTTTGCCGTGGGGCAGCTGGAACTGCTCAAACCCCTGATCCATCCATTCGGTGAACATCCGGTTCAGCACCTTGGCCTGCTCGCCGGTCTCGTAGCGCACGCCCATGGCGTCATACATGACAATGATGGACAGCACCGCCGCAATGGCGAAGATTGGGGAATTGACGCCGCAGTACCGCCCCGTGGCAACGACCATGGCGCAGACCGTGGCCGAGTGGGAACTGGGCATGCCGCCCGCACCCCACATACGCTCGGCAATAAAGCGGTGGAAGATAAACAGATTCAGAAGAACCTTAATAAGCTGGGCCAGCAGCGATGCACAGATCGCCGTAGCCAGCACAAAATTCCAACTCAGCGCAGCGCGCAGCAGTGGCATGGGATCACATCCTTATTTCTTACGTTCCAGCAGCTCCGCTGCCATCAGGCGCAGAAAATCTGCCCCGGGGCCAAGCGCATCCAGCGCGGCCAGCGCTGCGGCATTGTGGCGCTCGGCTTCCTCATGTGCGCCCTGTAAACCGTACAGCGTGATAAAGGTGGTTTTGTCGTTGTCGGCGTCGCTGCCCACGGGCTTGCCCAGCTCCTCCGTCGTAGAGGTGACGTCCAGAATATCATCGACGATCTGGAAAACCAGGCCAAGCTCGGCAGCGTAGCGCACCAGCGCCTTGCGGGTGTCCGTGTCGGGGCGCACACCCGCGGCGGCACAGCCCAGCTCGACGGCGGCAATGATGAGCGCACCGGTTTTGTGGGCGTGCAGGTTTAAAAGCTCGGCCTCACCGGCGCGCACAGTTTCAAAATGCTTGTCCAGCTCCTGGCCGTAGAGCATTCCGCGGTCCCCGCCGCCTCTGGCCAGCAGCTGCACGGCCTCAATGCGGCTCTCGGCAGAGCACTTTGCATGGGCAAGGACCTCAAACGCTGCCGTGACCAGTGCGTCCGCGGCCAGCAGGGCCGTAGCCTCGCCAAACTGCTTGTGGCAGCTCGGGCGTCCACGGCGGAAATCATCGTTGTCCATGCAGGGCATATCATCGTGAATGAGCGAGTAGCAGTGCAGCATTTCCAGCGCACAGGCATAGTCCAGAGCATCGGCAGCGTCGGCACCGGCCAGCTGGCAGGCGGCCAGCGTCAGCACGGCGCGCACCCGCTTGCCGCCGCCCAGAAGGCTGTAGCGCGCGGCCTGCCCCAGCTCAGACTGCTGCGGCAGGTATTCATCGCACAGCGCGGCCAGACGTTTTTCGGTCAGACCGGCCCAGGCAGTAAGCTGCTGCTTATATTCCTCATGCGTCATGAGGCACCTCCACATCCGGGGCAAGGCTGGCGTCGATCTCCTCGATCTGCAGCCGGGCCTTGTCCAGCGCTGTATTACAGTAATGGATCAGCCCGGCGGCCTCGGCGTACAGCTTGACGGAATCAGCCAGCGGTGTGGTTTCATCCTGCAGCTGGGTCAGAAGTCCCTGCAGGCGGTCCATGCCTTCCTCGAAGGATTTGGGCTGCTTCATCGGGTATCACTCCCCTGTTTTTTGTTCCAAAGTGTGTATCGCTTCCACGCGGCATTCGGCGGCGGCTCTGGCGCCGCGCAGCGTCACGGCCTCGCCGGGACGCAGTGTTTCGACGGCGCAGAGCGCGCCGTTTTGCTCCGGCAGCGCGTAGCCGCGGGCCAGCACCGCGTAAGGGCTCAGGGATTCCGCCACCGCAGCGGCGCTTTGCAGGCTGCGCCGGGCATCCTGCACATGGCGCTGTGCGGCCTGCCGGACAGCGGCCTGCACAATGGCAAGCTCCTGCCCGCGGCGGTCTAACTGCTGGTGCTGACGCTGCAAAAGCTGTGCCGTGGCCAGCTGGTTAAACCTATTATAGCATAGATTGCAGCGATTCTGTATATTTTTTTGAATATTTTGCTGCAAAATGAATATTTTCTGCCGTACATCCCCCTGATCGGGCACGCAGAGTTCCGCCGCGGCGGACGGTGTCGGCGCGCGCAGGTCGGCAACATAGTCCAGAATCGAAGTGTCGATCTCATGCCCTACCGCCGAGACCACCGGCCTGCGGCAGGCGGCTGCCGCGCGGGCGATACGCTCGGAGTTGAACACCCACAGATCCTCTTTGCTGCCGCCGCCGCGGGTGACCAGGATCAGGTCGGGCCGCGGGTCGCGGTCCAGCCTGCGGATGCCGTCCACGATACTCTTTTCAGCCTCGATGCCCTGCACGCTGACGGGGGCCAGTAGCAATTTCACCATCGGCCAGCGACGGCCAATGACGTTCTGCACGTCCTGCCACGCTGCGCCGGTCTTACTCGTGACAACGCCGATACACCTCGGTACGGCGGGCAGCGGGCGCTTGCGCTTGGGCGCAAACAACCCCTCGGCCTCCAGCTTTTTGTACAGCGCGTCAAACGCCATCTGCGCGGCACCCGCGCCGAAGGGCTTCATATAGTCAGCGTAGAGCTGGAACGCGCCGTCCCGCTCATAGATCGTGGCGCGTCCGTAGACGAGCACCAGCATACCGTTCTGCGGTTCGAAGTTCAAAAGCTGTGCCTGGGAGCGGAACATGACAGTTTTGATGGAGGCGTTCTCATCCTTGAGCGTGAAATACAGATGCCCGCTCTTGTAATGCCGCGTAAAGCCGGAAATCTCCCCGCAGACGATCAGATCATTCAGCGGGTCGCATTGCTCCAATACGCGCTTTGCCAGCCGGTTCAGGCTGGTTACATTGATGTAGTCGGCCATGCGCCACACTCCCTCGCCGCCAGGATCGAGATGCCAATGGCATTGTCACTGGCAAATTTTCCCGGTACAAAATGTGCGTTCGGCACGCGGTTCGTCACATAGGTGCGGATCAGATCGCTGCTCATAACGCCGCCCGCAAAAACCACGGGCAGACCCGGATGCTCGACCAGGGCGTTGTTTGCCATCCGTACAAGCGTTTCGCCCACGCAGAGCAGACAGTATTTGCAGACATAGGGCGCGTCATGCCCGTCGGCCAGCAGCTTTGCGCACTGGTTCTCAAGGCCGGACAGACTGCACGTCAGCCCGTGTACACTGACCTTGGGATGGACTTTTTCTTTACACAAAGCGGCCTGCTCGCTGACATAGGCGCCCGCCGGGAACGGAAAGCCCAGCTTGACGCCGAGCCGGTCCACAGCCTGTCCGGCGTACAGATCGCTGCTTGTGCCCAGCGGCGTGATGCGCTCGGCCCCATGGCACAAAAGAAGGTCGGTGGTGCCGCCGGAGACATGAAATACAAGTGACTCCCGCTCAAACAGCGTGAAATCCCCCGCCGCGTACAGCGCCGCGGCAATATGCCCCTGCTGGTGGGTCAGCTCAATGAGCGGCAGCGCGCGGGACAGGCTGAACGCCGTCGCGGCGCCGACACCGGCCAGAAAGCACGGCATATACGACCCCTCCACGGGGCGCGGCCTAGCGGACACGCCAACGGCCCTGACCTGCGTCAGGTCGGCCCTTGCGCCCAGCTCCGCCAGCATGGCGGGCAGGGCTGCCGTGTGGTGGAACAGCGCGTCGCTCTGCCGCAGACCGAGCTGACCTTCCTTGACGGGCAAAAATTTTTTGCAATCGCAAACAACCTCTCCGGCGTCTGTGTCAAACACTGCCAGAGAGGTTGCGTAATTGCTGGTGTCGATGCCCAGCGTCAGCATTGGGGTTCGGGGGTCTCGCCGCGCTCACGCGCAACGGCACCCAACAGGCCGTTGACGAACTGGTAGTCGTCCTCGGCACCGTATTTCTTGACCAGCTCGACAGCCTCGTTGATGGCGACGCCGGGCTTCTGCTCGTCGCCGTACAGCATCTCGGCCAGGGCCAGGCGCAGGGCAACCAGGCTCACGCGGGGCACGCGGGAAAGCGTCCAGCCCTTCAGGTGGGCGGTGATGATCTCATCCAGCTCGGCGGCGTGGTCGTTCATGGCGGCCAGCAGCTGGTTGGCGAATGCGTCTGGGGCGGCGTGCTCCTCGGCGGGGACCGTCGGCTCTTCGGGTTCAAACGTGGCGGCAAACGCCGTCAGGAAGGCCGTCTCGCGGGATTCGCGGCGGGTCAGCTTTTTCTCCATACGTAAAGTTCCTGTCTTTCCTTGATTCTCTTACTCTTTTTCGGCTGCGTCGGTCAGGCCCACGACCAGAACATCCACGCGGGACACGGTGATGCCCGTCATGTTCTGGATCGTCTGCTTGACGTTCTCCTGCACCTTTTCGCACAGGGGCATGACCTTGCTGCCGTACACAACGGTGAGGTGCACCGTGACGGTAGCAATGCCGTCCTCCATGACGACGGTGACCGGCTTCTGCAGGCCGGTGCGGCCCAGAAGCGAGCGGACGTTCTGGCTGGTGCCGGTGGCTACATCGGCAACACCGTCAACCTCCAGCGCGGCCAGACGCGCAATTTTTGCGATAACCTCGGTCGAGATCTGTAAGCTGCCGCCGATGGTATTGTGTACATCCATAGTGTGTACCCTCCCGTTGCAAACGGCCTTGCGGCCATAGTTCTACTAATATAAATCAGTGTACCACAAAACAGCACGGTTTGCAACAGAATGTTCAGTTATTTTACCTCTACAATCGTAATGTCCTGTGCAGTCAGCCCCTTGCACTGGCTCAAAAGTGCGTCGCGGATGCGGGTGACCTCCTCGGCAGTCAGGGCATCGCTCTCGGTCATGACAGTCACATTGGCCTTGCTGCCCTCCAGATTCACCACGCAGTCGGTAAAGCCCTTCGACTTGATGAGCGTTTCCAGCTTGGTTTCAAGCGTGATATTGCTGATGCGGTCACTCAGCTGGGTCGTCAGATGCTCCTTCTCCTCGCTGGTCAGCTTGGTGTCCTTCAGGGACTTTTTCAGGGTGTCCAGCGCCTCATCCCGCGCCTTGCTGCGCGTTAAGCGGGCGGACTCAAAAAACTCGGTGCAGGAATCCTTGTTTACGCTGACGAGCTGGGCTTCGCCGTAGTTCTTGTTGGCGGTTTCCTCAGCGCTCATCATCTGCGTATCGGCCCCGGCAGCTGTCTCAAGCACGAGCGGGTCGGTGATCGGCTCGGCGCCCTGGGCCGAGGTCTCCACGGCTTCCCCGGCGGTGTCTGACACGACCAGACTGGGCGGAGCCTCGCGGGAGAAGGACCAGTTCAGGTACACGGCGGCTCCCAGCGCCAGTGTCAGAACGACGGCAGTTGCGCCGCGGCTTTTCAGCTTGGCAGAAAGTTGCTTCATGGTGTTCCTCCCTCTAGTTGTCCGATGCCATTTTTGCAACGGTGATATGATTGGTGCCGATGCCGGTCAGTGCCTGCACCAGGGCGGTGACGCGGCTCTGCACGGCAGCACTGCCGCCGCCCTCGCAGACAACGGCGACGCCGAGCACGCGGGGCGTTTCGACGGTCTCCACAAGGCCGTCCGCCTCGCCGTTGCCCAAAAGTACATGGGTGGAGCTGCCGTCGCTGTCGGTGTCGGTAGCATAGATGCTCTCGCTGCCGGATTCCAGCGTGACCATGACGGCAGTCTTGCCCGCACCCTCCACACGGGAGATCAGTGCGGTCAGGCGGGTCTCCAGCTCTGCGGCATAGTCGGCGGTGCTGTCGGTCATGGCGGCTGGCGCGGCGCTCTGCGTGCTGCTGTCCGCGGGCAGCCAGGACGAGACCGCCAGCAGCAACAGCCCGGCCAGCCCCATGCAGACCAGCAGGTTTACCCGCTGCTTTTCATCTGCCAGCGCTGTGCGCAGCCGGGCGGCCAGCGGAGCCAGACGCTCCCGGGCGGTCATGGGGCAGCCTCCGCAAAGCGCCAGGGCAGCTCCCCCACATTGACGGCGAGCAGGGCCTCAATGGCGGGCTTGTCGCGCGGGTCCACGGGTGTGATGACACATACGCCATTCTGCCAGCTGACCGCAGCGTTGATTCCGGCGTTCCGCAAAACCTCGCGCACGGCATCCACCGAGGCGGCCAGCGCAAGTTCCCGGCTGTAATCGGAATAGTCGGCGGTGTCCTGCCAATCGGGCAGGCTGCGCAGCTCCCGCACAAGGCCGTCCCAGTCAAGACCGTGCACCAGCTGCACGCCCACTGTTAAAATATACAGCACCAGCACGGCATTTATGACGGATTTAAAGCCGTTCTCCGGCCAGAAAAGCCGCAGTATGCCCGCCAGCGCGGACAGCACGCAGCATCCCAGCGCTATGTGACGCAGTGAAGTCATCCCAAGCCCCCGTTCCCCGCCAGCAGCAACAGCGCCGTGGACAGAAAGATCATGAAGAAATACAGCACCAGCATGGACCCGCAGAGCCGTGCCCCCTCAAAGTAAAGGCGGCAGAGCTGTGCGCACTGCCTTTGACCGATGGCCCCGGCCAGGATGCCCGCGGCGGCAAAGGCCAGTGCGCAGGCAAGGCACTGGAGCAGTACCGGGGCAAACAGCGCGGCCAGTGCCAGCAGCGCCGCCAGGGCCAGAGAACCCTTCAGCAGCTGTACGGCGGCGGCAGCGCCCGTCAGCGCTGCGGCTGCGGCGTCCCCGACAACGGGAATGACACCCTGCAATAGCCCCTTGCCGGTTCGCAGGGCCGCACTGTCCGCCGTGGCCGCCAGTGCGCTTTGCAGTCCCAGCACAAGGCTGAACAGAGCCCCGCAGCCCTTGAGCAGCCAGTGCAGGCAGCGGGAAAACAGCGCGGCGGCATCCCCCATGCCGGGGTTGTCCCACAGGCAGGCCGAGACCGCAAAGCAGAAATACAGCTGCATGACAGGCAGAAGCAGCTTTTGGATGACGGCTGAAAGAAACCCGGACATGGCAAAAAACATGCCGCTGTAGACAAGCGCCCCCGACGTCTGTCCACCTGCGGCGGCCAGGCCGCTGAACACCGGCACAAAGGCAGTCAGATAGGTGCGGCAGTCCTGCGCCGTCGCGGCGACAAGTTCGGTCAGCTGCATGGCAGCGGAAAGGCTCAGCGTGCCAAAGCCGAGCACCGCGAGGATCTCCACATAGGCGCGGTACGGGTCTCCGGTCAGCAGGCCCAGCAGCCCCGCCAGCAGCAGATACCCGGCGGACTGCGCCGCAAGGTGCAGTGCGGGCTGCAAACCCTCGGCGGCCCAGGCACCGACGGTGTCACATAAATCGGAAAAGCGCCAGCGGGCGGCGTCGGATAGGTCAGTGCCGCCTTCGTCCAAGATGTCCCGAGTGCTTTTGGGCAATTCGCCGGACAGCTCGTCCGCAAACACAGGCGGCGGTACGGCCAGCAAAAGGACTACTGCAAATAGGCCGCAAACGAGCCGAGCAGCGATTGCAGCAGCGGCAGAGCCTGCAACAGCGCCAGCACCCTGCCGCAGAGCTCGATGGCGGTAGCCGCCGCGGAAAGCCCGGCCTCCTTGCAGGTATCGGCGGCAAGCTGCGCTACCAGCGCAATGCCCAGCACCTGCAAAAGCACTGCCGGGCTCTGCCCCTGAAAATCCCCGTCCAGCGTGCGCAGCCAGTCGAGCAGAGGCTGGACCTGCCGCACAACGATGGCCAGCAGCCCCGCGGCGGTGCAGACCGAGACGAGGAACGCAAACGCGGGCTGGTCCTTTTTCAGGAGCAGGGTCAACACAGCCGCCACAAGCACTGCGGCGGCCAGCTTGCACAACAGCATCATAGCTCATAGCTCAAACAAGGCTTTGATCAGCACAAACAGGTCACTGATCTGCCGCACCAGCATGCTCAACACCACGATCAGCCCTGCCAGCGTGGTCATCATGGCCTGATCCTCCCGTC
>ERZ857922.3445-NODE-3445-length-13579-cov-12.280612_pt1 | contig 13579 bp, 9 predicted proteins | sample MGYA00519579_ERZ857922 | MGnify/ENA primary metagenome ERZ857922 (study PRJEB31778, sample SAMEA3449375) | human gut metagenome | biome: human gut; feature: human-associated habitat; material: faeces | place: United Kingdom | collected 2010/2012 ... | reverse complement strand
CCGCCCGCCGCAGGCGGGCGTAGGCGGCCTTTGGCCGCCCAGTTCCGGCAAAGCCGGAACGCCCTGCGGGCCGAACGCCGGATCTTGCAGGAAATAGAGAGGGGATATTGCGCGAAATGAAGTGACGGAAAACCGCAACATGCAAAAATGTTCGTCATATTAGCTAAAAAAGCGTAAAATAGGGAGCATCTCGCCTGTACGGAGCATAAAAATGAATTTAAGAGAAATAAAAACTTGCAAAAAGTATTTACAAATGAAAAATAAGTGCTATACTGTGAACCATATTAATTCTTTGTGATACGAGGTGTAAACATCATGTCAACCGGTAAAAAGAAGCTGTCGCTGGCATTCTGGATCTTTTTAGCGCTCATCTTCGGCGCAGGCATCGGCTGGGGGTTGGTATATGTACCCGGCGGCGCAGCCTTTGCCACCAAGTTTATTAAGCCCATTGGTACCATCTTTGTCAATCTGCTCAAGTTCATTGTAGTGCCCATTGTGCTGTTCTCGATGGTGTGCGGCATGATCAGCATGAAGGACATCAAAAAGGTCGGCTCCATCGGCTGGAAAACGATGGTCTATTACATCTGCACCACCATTGTGGCGCTTATCATCGGCCTGGTGCTTGCCAACATCTTTAAGGGCGGGTTCCCGCAGCTTTCCACCGAGGGGCTGGGCACATGGGATAAAGCGACCAGCGCCGACTTTATGACCACCCTCGTCGATATCTTCCCCAGTAATATCGTGGCACCCTTCGCCAACGCCTCGATGCTGCAGATCATTGTCATTGCGCTGCTCATCGGTGCCGGGATCATCCTTACCGGAGAAAAGGGCCGGGCAACGGCCGAGCTGTTCGAGAGCCTGAACGAAGTGTTCATGAAGGTGATGATGTTCATCATCAAGATCTCTCCCATCGGCGTATTCTGCATGATGACCTGGGTCGTTTCCAACCAGGGCCCGGAAATTCTGGGCGATCTGGCAAAGGTACTGGGTGTTGCGTATCTGGGATACATCCTGCACGCCGTTATCACCTATTCCATCACCGTTAAGACGATGGGCGGCATGAGCCCCTTCAAGTTCTTCAAGGGCATGATCCCCGCAATGGTCTTTGCGTTCTCCTCCACCTCCAGTGTGGCTACCCTGCCCATCAATAAGGAATGTGCCGTGAACCTGGGCGCCAGTGAGGAGGTTTCCTCCTTTGTGCTGCCGCTGGGTGCGACCATCAACATGGATGGTACCGCGGTTTACATGGCTGTTAATACCATCTTCCTGTCCTGCTGCTACGGCATGAATCTGACTATTGGCCAATTGGTCATGGTAGTAGTGACCGCGACCCTGGCTTCCATTGGTACGGCGGGCGTCAGCGGCGCCGGTGTGGTAATGTTGGCGATGGTGCTCACCAGCGTAGGAATCCCCGTGGAAGGCATCCTGCTCATCTATGGTATCGACCGTCTGTTTGATATGGGCCGTACCACCATCAATATCGTGGGCGATGCGGCCTGTGCCGTCATTGTAAGCAAGCTGGAGGCCAAGAAAGAGGCCAAAAAGGCTGCGATGGTCAAGTAATTAAGATATCTTCCTACATCTTTTTCATAATCTCTTCCTGAACAAAGCCGCGCGGGTCGCAATGATCCGCGCGGCTTGCTGTTTGGAAAGTATAATTGATATGTATACCTTCGTTTAACAAGGACACACACGCTTTTCGGCAGCGAAAATCGGCGCTGACAGCGTCATCGTCCTTGACATACGCCAGTATGCCGGCGTCCTCTTCCTTGTCATCATCCGGTTTTCCCCCGCCGAAAAGTCCTACGGAGTTTTTGCGCGGGAGAAATGGCGCCAGAGGAAGCGCGGAGCGGTAGGCAGGCTGGCGCCTGTCAACGCGACGCGCAATGTCGGGCGGTATTTATGCCCGCAAAAACCGTATGTGCTCTTGTTAAGCGAAGGTAAGTACTCCATATACAAAGCGCAGAAGAACCGCCTTGGAGATGAGTATGCTGCATCCAGCACATATAGCCGCTGTGTGGAAGCAGAGGCATATGCCAAGGGTGGAAACCCAGTGTATAAATACTTCATCAAGGCCTAAACGCAGCAATCCCCCCTCCAGTTACGGAGGGGGTATTTTACTGTGTAGTTTCTGTGTAGTCTACATGCAAAAAGACCGCAAGAAACAGCAATATTTGCAAAGACTAAAAATGCTGAAAACCCGCATGAATAAAGGAAAAACCCGCATTTCTGCGGGTTTTTCTTTGGCGGAGATGGAGAGATTCGAACTCTCGAACCGCTTTTGACGGTTACACGATTTCCAGTCGTGCGCCCTCGACCAACTAGGCGACATCTCCATGTCGTTATCAGGATGGGTCAAGTAAAAGTCCTGACGAGAATTTATTATACCGTATTACCGGCATAAAAGCAACCCCCTTTTTGCAAAAAAGTTGCCCTAAAAGACATTTTTTCGCATTACGGGCAAAGAAAGGATTGCGCCCGGCCCTTTGGCGTACTATAATATTATAAATCACTTTCGGAAAAAAGGAAGGATAAGACCCATGAAACGAGTAGAGATCAAAGCACTGTTTGCGGAGCCGGAGCGCTACACCGCGGAGCCGGTCACTATCTGCGGCTGGGTGCGCACCCTGCGCTCCAGCAAGGCCCTTGGCTTCATCGAGCTGAACGACGGCAGCTACTTCAGCAATCTGCAGGTGGTGTTTGAGGAAAATAAACTGGCCAATTATGATGAGATCTCCCGCCAGAATGTCGGCGCGGCGCTTATTGTTACCGGCCGCCTGCTGCTGACCCCCGAGGCCAAGCAGCCCTTTGAAATCCATGCGGAGAAGATCACCGTGGAGGGCGCCTCCACCCCCGATTATCCCCTGCAGAAAAAGCGCCACAGCATGGAGTTCCTGCGCACCATCCAGCACCTGCGTCCCCGCACCAATACCTTCAGCGCGGCGTTTAGAGTGCGTTCTGTTGCGGCGCAGGGTATCCACAAGTTCTTTACCGAGCGCGGCTTTGTATATGCGCACACCCCGCTCATCACCGGCAGCGACTGCGAGGGTGCCGGCGAGATGTTCCGCGTCACCATCATCGATCCCGCCGATCCCCCTCTGACCGAGGACGGCAAGATCGATTACAGCCAGGATTTCTTCGGCAAAGCCACCAATCTCACCGTCAGCGGTCAGCTGGAGGGTGAGTGTATGGCTATGGCCTTTGGCAAGATCTACACCTTCGGCCCCACCTTCCGCGCGGAAAAATCCTACACCGGCCGCCATGCCGCCGAGTTCTGGATGATCGAACCGGAGATCGCCTTTGCCGACCTGGAGGACAATATGGTGCTGGCGGAGGATATGATAAAATATGTGCTGCGCTATGTGATGGAGCAGTGCCCCCGCGAGCTGGAATTCTTCAATAACTTTGTGGATAAGGGCCTGCTGGAGCGCCTGAACCATGTGGTAAACAGCGACTTTGCCGTCTGCACCTATACCGAGGCCATCGAGCGGCTGCAAAAGGCCGATGTGGAGTTTGAGTACCCCGTAAGCTGGGGTGTGGACCTGCAGACTGAGCATGAGCGCTACCTCACCGAAAAGATTTTCGGCAAACCGGTCTTTGTTACCAATTATCCCAAGGAGATCAAGGCCTTCTATATGCGCCTGAACGATGATGGTAAGACGGTGGCGGCCGTGGACCTGCTGGTGCCCGGCATCGGCGAGATCATCGGCGGCAGCCAGCGTGAGGAGCGTCTGGACATCCTGCTGGACCGCATCCACGAGCTGGGGCTGAATGAGGAGGACTACTGGTGGTACCTCGACCTGCGGCGCTTCGGCGGCGCGCGCCACGCCGGTTTCGGCCTGGGCTTCGAGCGGCTCATCATGTATGTCACCGGTATCCCGAATATCCGTGATGTACTGCCCTTCCCCCGCACCACCGGCTTTGCGGAATTCTAAACCGAATATATATATGCTGAAGTCCTCCGCGTGGGATCCCATGCGGAGGACTTCAGTTTGTTTATTTACGGAGGGCGATTTAATCCGCAGAGAAGGTTTGCTGGAAGAACCGCCGGACCATTTCAGCGGTGTCATCAGTGTGGTCCTCGGTGGTAATCAGATAGTATTCAGAGCCATACAGGGGATCCTTCAGTGGGACAGCCCGAATCTGGGAAGAGGGAAGCATCCAGTTCGGCTGGAAGGTGGGGTAGACCCAGTTGTAGTTTTCTACGCATACATTGCGCAGCTCGGAGATGTTCTTGGAGATGATCTCCAGCTTGGGCACAAATCCGGCTCGCTGGCAGTGACGGAGAAAACCGTCTGTTTGAATATCTCCGGTACGGATCCCTTCCCGGATGGGATCATAGTACAGGATAAAGCTCTGCTCCCGCAGGTCGCCCACATCTACTTCCGCTTGTCCAGCCAAGGGGTGGTCCGCCCGCATGACAATACATAGCGGCTGATTGTGCAGCAGGGTACAGCGGGTACCCGGTATGGTGCAGAAGGCAGGCGTTTTATTACGGTCCTCCTGCCAAAAGACACGAGTGACCAGCAGCGCGTCAAATTCCCGACTGCGCAGGCAGGCTTCGACCTCCGAGGATTGGTAAAATAGAAACTGAATATTGTGTCCGGGGGCATACAGATAGAATTTTTCCATCAGCAGGCACTCGGTTTTTATGCTGATGCGCCCCAGAGGAAGACCGATGGTATAGGGCTTCTCATCCTGGCCCTTTAGCCGGCTGATGTGTAACTCCAGCGATTCATATTGTCCCACCACCTGTGCGATATAGGGAAGAACGCTGGTACCCGGCCCTGTCAGCTTCAGGCGCTCGCCCCGGGCGGGACGGTCAAATAAGGTGATGCCCAGGGCCTCCTCCACACACTTCACCTGCCGGGAGACCGAGGAGGGCGCACAGGGGATCTCCTCAGCGACCTTGCTGAAATTCAGGTGGGTGGCCACCAGCAGTACAGTCTTCAGGTATTGGATCTCCATAGTGCGCCCTCCTTTTGGTTATGGCAGCGGGTAGGCAATGCAGCGGGGCTTCCTCAGTGTCTCAGTGACGGTAGGAAAGGGAATCCGCCCGAACAACGGATGTGGCATCCGTCTTTTTGGGGTCCTTCTTTTCTCCGGGCTGGGGGCGGCGGTTCCGGCGCAGGGCTTCATCCATGTGGATCTTGACGCCGCGGCTGGCCAAAGTGTGCTGCAGGGCGGGCACATCCAGCGCCTGCAGGCGGATATTCTCCTTGGCAGCCATGGAAACAGCCAAGCCGGCAGCTTCACCGGTGAGAACACAGGCGGGAATAAACCGTGCGACTTCCCAGCCGCGGCCGGTGGCGGAAACGATCCTTCCGGCTGCGGCAATGTTGGTGATCTCGGTATCGATGAGACCGCCGTATGGGAACTCGTATACTTCGGCAGGAATTTCCAGCGAGTGGATCATGCAGCCGATTGAGCTTTCCACATACCGGTCAGGCACTACCTCCAGCTGCTCCTTGCCAACCAGCCGGCGGGTCATACGGAACTGCGGCATAAGCGGCAGGGTCATCTGCGCGTAGGAGGGGCTCTGGTGCTGCTTTAAGTAGTCCAGCGCCAGCTTGCGGCTGGTACGGATATATCCGTTGACGCCCTCACTGGTGGTGCCATAGTACATGGGGATCTCCGCCTCGCTGTTATCGGCATCGGGGCGAAGCCCCAGCCAGCGCAGCGGCAGTGCCTGCAGGGCCTGCCCGGTCTCCAGGCCTTTTTTCATGGTATCCAGGTCTATTTCATGTGCCCAGTGGGAAACAATGCTCCGCTGTGTTTCGGTGGGAGCGCCGGCCCGGAACATCAGGTCCAGGTCGCCGCTGGCATCCACAAAGGCCTTGGCCAGGTAGGCGGTGCGTCCGGATTTGTTTTCGACAATGACGCCCTTGCAGGTTTTACCCTCCATGATGGGCGCGCAGAAGTTGGTATCAAAAACGACCTGAATACCTTCCTGTTCCATCAGCTCATCCAGTGCGCACACGGCAGCCGGGATATTAAAATTGGTGCGGTAGCGGCCGGTGGGGGTGTCCACGGTATCGGGCCCGTTCCGCCAGCAATCTGGCAGGTTATCGTAGCCGTAGCGGATGCAGACATGCAGCAGCTCCTCCGCCAGGCCGCCATATACCTTGTGCCCCAAACCGTCATCCAGAGGCAGATAGATGCAGACATGGCCCAGGGTAGCCAGACCGCCTAGGATGATGCTTTTCTCCAGCAGAATGACCCGGGAGCCATTGCGTGCGGCCGAAACCGCGGCGGCTACACCGGCTACGCCGCCGCCTACTACGATCACATCCGCTTCCCCCGCAACGGGGATGGAATGGGATTGCTCAGTGATTTGCTTTGGTTTTTCCATTGATGGTATGCCTCGTTTCTTAGTGTATTATAGCAGATGCGCGGGAAGAAGGGAACAGGCCATATCGTCCCGGAAAAGCCGGTTAGGGCAGAATGTAGCTGCAGCCAAGGGCAATCACATAAACCACAATGATATAAACAGGAATCACCTTGATGGCATCGTGCCAAATAAAGCGGTTGTCTATCTCCTCACGGTCCAGCAGCAGCGCGGCGTAGATGGTACCTGCATAGGTCAAGAAGGCCATGTTGGCGCACAGGCTCAGCGTCGCGGCGGTAACAGATGCGCTGATCCCGGTGTCCAGCTGCATCTGGCATACAAAAGGCATGATGGCCGCGTTGCCCAACAGGGTAAGGGGGGTGCCGTTGCAGATGTTGGTGATGATGGTGATAACAATAGTAAGGAGAAGCAGCAGCAGCGGCAGCGGCATATTGCCGAATACGGGTTTAAGCAGGGAGATGATCCAGTCGCGAATGCCCAAATCAGCGGAAGCCATGGCATTGCCCAGGAAGGTGAAGCAGCCAACGATGCACACCACATTCCACAGGGTGCCTTCACTCAGCAGCTTCATGGGGTTGGCCAGCGGCTTGCCGTCTACTTTGATAAGCCCCAGAATGCCCAGCGCCAGCAGGAAAATGAGGGTAGTGCCGATAGGAGCCAGAACAGCGCTTCCGGGGAAGTCCTTCGGCAGCAGCGGGATAACGATGATATACAGGAAGGACAGGCAGAAGATGGTGAGAATGAGCTTCTGGCGCTTATTAAATTTCTTGGGAATGTTGCGCAGCGCCTCTACATTTTCAATATCCAGCTCCTTCAGCGGGGCAACATTGCACTTAAATACACCGGGGATCATAAAGGCCAGGATGCACAGCCATACCAGATTGACCAGGATGCACACGAACATATAGGTGAACATATTGATGCTCAGTCCAAAGCCCTGCATGCTGGTATTGATAAGGGTGTAAATGGTAAGGGCAATGCCCTTGAAGGGGAAGCAGAAATTACCCATGCAGCCCAGGTAGATGCCCAGCAGCATGAATTTGCAGAATTTATCCTGCTTATCATAGCCGCACACATCCCGGATGGACTCATAAATGCCGAAGTACAGCAGCGCGGTGGGGATAAACCCGATGAACATGGAAACGATAAAGCTGGAGAAGAACAGCGAGAACAGCAGCGCGACCGGGCGTCCTCGAAGCGCCTTGATGCTAAGCAGCTTGCGCACCAGCACATCGATCACGCCGGCTTCCTTGAGCGCCACGCACAGCGCAGATACAAAGATCAGCTGGGGGACGGTAGAACCGCCCATCCAACTGGAAACAGCGGCGGAGGATGTCAAAAAGCCGCTGTATACCATGGCGATAATACCCAGGATAGCAGCTAGGGTGGACTGGGAAGTGAATACTGTAAGCAGAATAACGCCGATAAATACGCCCAGGGCATTGGAGCCGACCTGTGTAACCACGGAGAACGGGCCCAGAATCCGGCCGAAAAAGAACATAAAGAGGAACGCGATCAAAATGATCGGCCATTCACGCTTTTGGGCAGCTGACTTTGTCATAGTAGTTCACATGCAAGGCTAAGCACGGAGCTTTGCATGCGATCCTCCCTTCTGTAATTTTTATTCTCAGGTGAACGGTGATCTGCCGCCTTCGGTCGCGATCCGAAAACGGATTCCATAATAAATTGTGCACAATCTACACTTTTTATTTTAGAAAGCCTTGTGTATAAAGTCAATTGCACAATCCGCACGCACTGTTGCAACTTTGGCATGGAATTCGCTTCCGTCCCTATATGGAAGGTCCTCCCGCCGCCCCCGCTGACCTGATTGGCGGCATGTCTCTCCCCTGTGGGAGTGCCTCATCCCCCGCAAAAATGTATTTTCTCATACTTTGGGATGATTTACACCACCAGCTTTGGCTGGTAAAATAAGACCAGAACACAAAATACCGCCGATCCATCATACCATAAGGGGACTGGTCCCCTTCGGCATCCCGTGGCCCCCACGGGATGAACCCGCCGTAAAGGGAGGGAGCGCATGGCCAAAAATGTAATCATCCGGCCGTCTGTCCGGGAACAGTACCAAAAATTCATGGCACGGGGTAGGGTGCTGTTTTTCACCGCGCCCTGCGGCTTTGGCAAAAGCACCCTGGCCGAAACGCTGCTTGCCGGGCAGCAGGTGCTTTCTCTCACCGCCGGGGAGCCGGACTTCGCCCTGCCGGCGGATGATAAGGACTGGCAGGTCCTCTTGATCGATGACCTGCGGCAGATGACCGAGGAGCCGGATCAGCAGGCGCTGTGCCAGCTCATCCGGGAGTACAGCGACCGCCGGTTCGTCCTGCTTTCCCGCGGGGCGGTGCCGGGCTGGCTCATGGCCTTCCAGTATGCCGGGCTTATGGCGGTGCTGGATGCCGACGCCCTGCTTTTTGACCGGGAGGATATCCGCAGCCTGTTCCGGCAGCAGGGCACCCCCGTCAGCGAATCGGAGCTTTCCGAGATCCTGCGGGAAACCAGCGGCTACCCGCTGGGCGTGGCGGTCATCGCCCACTGCATGGTCGGCGGCCGCCCCTATGGCCCGGAGCTCATCGCCCAGGGCTACCACGAGGTCTTTTTCTACTTCGAGGCGGCGGTCTACCGCCGGTTCGATCTGCCCATTCGCCGTTTTTTGCTGGAGCTTGCCCCCTTTGAGAGCTTCGATGCCGAGTTGGCCCGTATGGTCAGCGGCGATCCCCACGCCGGGGAACGCCTGGCCTGGCTCCAGCACAATACCACCATGCTGCGCCCCGATGATGTGCAGCGGTTCCGGTTCTGGCCGCAGTTCCGCACCTTTTTGCTGTGGGAGATGGACCGGGAATACAGCGAGGAAAAGCGCCGCACCGTTCTGGGCCGCGGCGGCCTCTACTACGAGCTGAAAGAGGATTACAGCCATGCGCTGGAGTGCTACACCATGGCAGGGGATCATTCCAAGGTCTCCGAGCTTCTGGTGCGCAATGCCGAGCTTCATCCCGGCATGGGCCATTACAGCGAGATGGAGAAATACTACCGCAGCCTGCCGGAGCAGGAGATCGCCGCCTCCCCGGCGCTGATGCAGGGCATGAGTATGCTGTGCGCCCTGGCGGCCGATTATGAGGGCAGCGAGCGCTGGTACCAGGCGCTTTCTCAGTTTGCCCGCTGCCGTGCCAAAAGCGACGCGGCCGGGCGGCAGGCCCGGGGCCGGCTGGCCTGGTTGGATATCTCCCTGCCGCAGCGCGGCGTCACCGATCTCACCGCCATCATTCCCTCGGCCTACCGGCTGCTGGTCAATAAGGAAGTGACCCTGCCGGCCTTTTCGGTCACCAGCGCCCTGCCCAGCATTATGAACGGCGGCAAGGACTTCAGCGAATGGAGCCGCCGGGATGACCTGCTTTATCAGACCATCCGTGTCCCGGTGGAGGCCATTCTGGGCCGGGATGGCGTGGGTCTGCCGGATTGCGCCATTGCCGAAAGCAAGTTTGAAAAAGGCGAGGACATCACCGCCCGTATGCTGGCCCTGATGCCCCGATTGGGGGAGATCCAGCGGGACGGCACCCCGGATATTGAATTCGCCGCGGTGGGCCTGCTGGCCCGCAGCCAGTTGGCGGCCGGCCACTCCCAGGATGCCCGCAGGACGCTGGAAAGCCTGCGGCAGCGCTTCGCGGAAAGCGGCCAAAGCCGATTTTTGCCCAATATCGATGCCATGCTGTGCCGCGTTGACCTGCGGACTGGCGATACCGATGCCGTAGATAGCTGGTACCGGGAAAAGGCCCCGCGCGACCCCCTCAGCATCAATATCATGAAGCGCTACCAGTACTTTACTCAGGCCATGGCGGAGCTTGCTCAGGGCCGGCCGCAGGCCGCCCTGCTTACCCTGGCTCCGCTGGAACCCTACTGCATCGCCTGCCAGCGGAAGATGGATCACACCACCCTGCTGCTTTTGCGGGCCGTGGCCCAGTACCGGCTAAAGGACGAAGCCTGGCAGCAAAGCCTTACCGATGCCCTGCGCATTGCCGCCGGGTTGGGGTTCATCCGCCCGGTAAGCTGCTGCGGCGCCGCCCTGCTGCCCCTGCTGCAGGCCCTGCCCAGCCCGGAGGAAGAGAGCTGGTACCGGCAGGTGGTGGCCTTTGCCCGGGTGCAGGCCGCCCGGTATCCCTACTTTTTGGTGCCGCCCCTGCCCCCCGGCGAGGAAATGACCGCCACCGAGCTGCAGGTGCTGCGCCTGATGTGCGCCGATAAAAGCAATGCCGAGATCGGCCGTATCCTGGATATCAAGCTGCCCACGGTAAAAACCCATGTCAGCCATATCCTCACCAAGTTGAATGTCAGCCGCCGCAGCGAGGCCAAAACCGCCGCCCGCCGCCTGTGGCTGGTAGAATAAAAACTGTAATTCTGGAGGAACATATGAAGAAACGAGTATGTAGTGTTTTGCTGGCCGCCGTGCTGTGTGTTACCATGCTGTCTGTTGTAGCATTGGCGACGGAATGTACCAATGGTAACCACACCTATACCGGTAATAACTATGTGGCTAATGACAATGGCATAAACCACAGCCCTAAATGTGACAATTGCGGTTATGTTGATACAAGCAGCAGCAGCCAGCACTGTGATAATGGTTCAAACAATAACGCTAAAGATGGAAAATGTGACTTTTGTAGTGCAGAGTTGGCTGTTTCCTTTAATGATTTGTTCCGTACCATTTGTGCCACCACATGGGAAGCGGCGTTTAAGGAAATTGGATCGACCAGTGGAACCCTTTATCCAATCGCAGATACAACCGAGACGATCACCTATAACGAAAAAGGAAATGTTACCATCAATTTGGCCGGATTAACCATAAATAAATTGAAAGTAACAAAGGGCACGCTTACCATAACAGGGAATGGTAGAGTTACTAAGCTGGAAGTTAGCGGCGATACCGTTCAACTCTCCGGCGGCACCTACGGCACCATCACCCCGCCAGCAGGAAAGAGTGTAAATGACCTGTTGGCTCCGGGTTACTATGCCGTTCAGACTGCAAACGGAATATCCGTTCAGCAGGCCCCCATCACCAATGTAACGGTATCCGTATCCAATAACGATAATACTGTTTATGGCTACTCCGAGGCCGATGCTCCCGTCCTTACTGCCACAGTAACCCCAAGTGACCTTCAGGGCGTTACCTACCAGTGGTACAAGGTAAACGGCAGCGAGAAAACCGCGATTGATAATGCTACTGCCCAAACCTATACAGTGGAAACCGGCCTGAACGCGGGGAACTACGATTACTGCTGCACAGCTACCGTTGGCACCTACTCCCTCACCAGCGGTGATGTCACCGTGACCATCAAAAAGGCGGATGGCCCCCAGCTGGGCACCATCAATGTGAACCAGGTCTACAATGACACCGCCAGCAAGACCATCAATATCTATGAATCCATTGGTACGGCATTGGATCAGCTGAAAGCGGATGCAGGAACGCTGCGTTTCCACTCAGGAACTTATTCTCCCGAAAACACGATAAAAAGTGGCTGGGATGTGGATGTTAATACTGGCGCCATTACTTATCAGCTGGCTGAGGGCTTGAGCGTAGGCCAAACCATTACAATAACCATGCAAGTTGGTTATAATGAGGCCTATTCCAAGAACCACGAGGATGCCACCGTTACCGTAAACATTACCCTCACCAAAATTACCCCCACCGGCACTCCCAATTACACCCCCATCACCTCCAGCGGCAAGACACTGGCCGATGCCCACCTCAATGCCGATAATGATGTATTCTCTGTGCCCGGCACTGTAAAATGGGCAGTTGATGGTGACCCAGAAAGCGTGAAAGTCGAAAAAGGGACAGCCTACGAGTGGATCTTCCGTCCGGATGACTATGAGCACTTTGAAGTAATCCGCGGCTCCATCATCCTGTGGACCGAAAGCGGCAGCGGTGTGGTGATCATCGTTCCTTCCCAGTCCGGTGAAAGCACTCCCGCCAGCAACCCTAATACCGGAGCGGCCCATGTGGGCCAGCCGCTGCCCGGCTTGGCTCTGCTGGCGCTTGCGGCTCTGTACCTGTATGCAGGCACCCGCCGCTTTTAAACAGCCATCCTCACTTACCTCTCTGGGGGCAGCAGTAGGTTCAAAACCTGCCGCTGCCCCCATTCTATCCCATGTGTGAGTTGAACCCCGGCCGAAGATGTGATATAATTTTCCCCAGCGCGGCATGGCCGCCAAAAACCGTGACCGGAGGGCCTTATGAATACCTTCTTGAAGCTGGCTTTTTTGTTCTATATCGGTTCTTCGCTGGGCTGGGTGCTGGAGCTTTTCTTCCGGCGCTTTATTTCCGGCAATAATCCCGAGCGCAAGTGGATCAACCCCGGCTTTATGGTGGGGCCGTATGTGCCGCTGTACGGCACCGGGCTTTGCATCCTGTACCTGGTTTCCCGCCTTTCGGAAAGCCGTCAGATCGCCAACCCTGTGTGGAACCACATTGCCATGCTGGTGCTGATGGCCGCCGCCATGACCGCCATCGAGTACATTGCCGGCATCCTGCTGCTGAAGGTGATGAATGCCCGTCTGTGGGATTACAGCCGCCGCTGGGGCAATGTGAATGGTCTTATTTGCCCCCTGTTTTCCGCCATTTGGGCAGTGATGGGCGCGGCCTATTATTTCTTTGTGGATCCTTACATTTTGCGGGCACTGGATTGGCTTTCCCGCAATTTGGCGTTTTCCTTTGTCATCGGCGCGTTTTTCGGCGTTTTCGCCATCGATTTCGTCTATTCCACCCACCTCATGGTCAAGATAAGGACCTTTGCCCGCGAGAAGAATGTGGTGGTCCGCTATGAGGAGCTGAAGGCCTACTTTAAGGCCGGCCGGGAAAACGGCCGCCAGCACTTTTTCCTGGCCCTGCATACCGAGATCCCGCTGCGGGAAAAGCTGCAGCAGTACTACGATTACCGCCGGGCCCGCCGGGAGGAGCTGGACCGCATCCTGCACGGAGAGGACGGCACCAGCAGCACCGCCAAAGCAGAATAAGCCTTTTTACCGGAGGGAAGCGGCGAGTTTCTCTCCGGGCCTTTTTATGTGGGCAGGCCCCATCTCATCTTGCCTGCCCGGCGGAGGCCAGTTTGCAGTCGCCCATCGGCGTCGCGGGGCCTTTTGCAAAGGCATAGTTAGCACCGCTCGCCGCGGGGGCCTTCCTTTTGCTCCTGCAAAAGGAAGCAAAACAGGGCAAAGGGGAACCGG
>ERZ857922.3439-NODE-3439-length-13603-cov-4.126070_pt1 | contig 13603 bp, 10 predicted proteins | sample MGYA00519579_ERZ857922 | MGnify/ENA primary metagenome ERZ857922 (study PRJEB31778, sample SAMEA3449375) | human gut metagenome | biome: human gut; feature: human-associated habitat; material: faeces | place: United Kingdom | collected 2010/2012 ... | reverse complement strand
TCACCGAAGTAGGCCGCGTCATGGTGGGACACCCGATCGGTTCGGGCTGGGGATACGTCTTCGACGGCATTTACCAGCAATCCGACTTCGACGAGCAGGGCAACCTGAAAGAGGGCGTGCCGTCGTTCGCGGGAATCACCGTGAAGCCGGGCGACATGAAGTTCAAGGACATCGCAGGCAACGACAACGTCATCGACCCGAACAACGACAAGACGGTCATTGCGAACAGCGACCCGAAGCACTTCGGCGGCATGACCAACAGCTTTACGTTCAAGAATTTCGACCTCAGCTTCATGTTCCAGTGGTCCTACGGCAACGACATCATCAACATCGGCCGCTACCGCTACGAGGGTTTCGTGGGCTACAACAACGTCTCGACGGACTACTGGCGCAACCGCTGGACGGAGGAGCGTCCGGGCAACAGGTATCCGTCGCTCAACGGCGAGGGCAAGACCGAAATGTCGAGCTACTACGTCGAGGACGGCTCCTACCTCCGCCTGAAAAACCTGACGGTGGGCTATACGCTGCCCACGCACATCACGCGCAAAATAGGACTCTCCCACCTGCGCGTTTACGTCACGGCCGAAAACCTCTTCACCTGCACGGGCTATTCGGGCTATGACCCGGAAGTATCGTTCTGGAACCGCCTGATTCCCGGACTGGACTACACCAACTACCCGCGCGCACGGTCCGTATTCTTCGGAGTTTCAATCAAATACTAAAACAGCGATATGAATATGAAAACGTTCTATTCGAAAGCACTAAAATACACGGCTGCGCTCCTGCTCTGCACGGCGACGGCGGGCTGCACCAGTTTCCTCGACGAGAAGACCTATTCGTTCGTTTCGGGCGACGACCTCTACACCACCGCCGCGAATGCGGAACTGGCCCTCACGGGCGTATACGACATACTCAACGCAGGTGCGATTCAGGGAACCGGCAACCAGCCCCTCTGGGGACGCGGCATGCACTACCTGATGATGCTCGGCGACGAGATCGCTCCCAACGGCATCAGCGACCCGCACCATCAGATCATCGCCAGTTGCGGTTACAACGAAGAGGCCGATTTCGTCTCGATGGCATGGTTCGGACTCTTCGTCGGCATCGACCGGGCCAACCACATCATCCAGAAAGTGCCGGCCATCGACATGGACCCCAAACGCCGCGACGAGATCGTCAACGAAGCGAAGCTGCTGCGCGGCCTTTACCGGCTCTATCAGGCGTGGCTCTGGGGCGAAGTGCCCCTGCCCAATACGCCCAACTCGTCGGCCGAGGCTCCGCGCGAACCGCTCGACAAGGTTTACGCCAGCATCGAGGAAGACCTCGACAAAGCCTACAAGGAGCTTCCCGACCGCAATTCGAACGTAAACGGCCGCGTCAACAAATGGACCGCAGGCGGCTATCTGCTCAAGATGTATACCTATCTGGCCTCCTGCAAGGAGAACCGCGTGGGGCGGGAACTCGGCTCGCCGACCAACAGTTTCGACTGGGTCGATGCCGAAGCGTGCTGGAAAAAAGCCGCGGCCATCGCCGAAGATATTTACGCACACAGCGGCTACAAGCTCATCAAGCCCTACCACTACAACTTTCTGGCCGACACCAAAAGCAGTCAGAAAGAGGAGTGCATGATGGTCGTACAGACCGGAGCGGGCGGCTCGAACGAATATTTCCTCTTCGCCTACTGGGCCGGGCCGCAGGGCAACGTCGGCACCAACGGAGGAGGTTACGGCTGGATACGCCCGACGGGCGAGCTGTCTGACAAATACGTGACCGAGGACAGCCGCATGGGCTGGAACCTCTGCGGCAGTCTGGGCAACAACGTCACCGACTACACGACGATCAACGGAGCCAAATACTTCAGTCCCGTGGCGCTTTACGCATCGGGCGCCAACCTCTGCCACGGCAAATTCCGCCAATCGGACCCCGCGGTCAGAACGTCGCAGGGCATTCCGACGTGGGCAAGCAACATCGACTTCCCGATGCTCCGCTTCGCCGACATCGTTCTGCTGTACGCCGAAGCGCTTTACAAGACGGGCGACGAATCCCTTGCGCGCGAACTGGTCGAGGAGGTGCGCGAACGCGCCTGCACCGATACGGACGGCAAACTGGACGAATCGGCGCTCAACGCCATGAATTCGGCCTACTACAAGACCGACTTCATGGAAGAGCTGCTCGACGAACGTTCGCGCGAACTCTGCGTCGAGGGGTGGCGACGCATCGACCTGATCCGCACGGGCAAAATGACGGAAGTCATCGGCAACATGAAAACCGTCAACGACGCCGGCAACAAATACTACTACTTCGCCCCGCAGATGGAGCCGATCAAGAACAACTACAAACCGTACAAGATCTGGATGCCGGTGCCCAAGCGCGAACGCGAAGTGAACAAAAACCTGAGCCAGAATCCGGGGTACACGCAGACGATCTGACGATTCCTGCCGACGAACTCCGACAACGAACCCTATTCAGATGAAAAAACTGACTGTTTTCTGCGCTGCCGCATGTCTCGCGGCATCCGCGGCGGCGCAGAATCATCCCGATCTTCACGAGGTCCTCGACCGGCAGAAAGGCCGGAACCTCATCGAAATACCCAAAGGCACCTACACGCTCGACGTGCGCAGCAACGGGCCGTACAAGTTCCACAACCTGACCGACGTCCACATCAACGGCAACGGATCGACGGTCATCTGCAACAATCAGGAGCAGGCGTTCAGCTTTTACAACTGCGTGCGGGTGGAGCTGCGCGACCTGACCATCGACTACGATCCGCTCTGCTTTACGCAGGGCGAGATTACGGCCGTGGCCGAAGACGGAAGCTGGTTCGACGTCCGGATCGACGAGGGGTATCCCGTAACCGGTCTGGCCGCCAACCGCGTGCAGTTCTACGATCCGCAGACACGCCTGCTCAAGCGCAACAGCATCACCACCTACACGAGCAACTACTCCGCACTCAAGCAGCTCGGTCACAACCTCTTCCGGGCCGTCAAGAACGGAACGTGGAGCGCAGGCGAGCAGGTCGGGGATCTGGTGGTCATGGACGTCAAGACCGACAAGCCGAACGCCGGCGTCCATACCGTCATGCTCAACAAGTGCTACAACACCAAACTCGAAAACGTCACGGTATACGGGTCCAACACCTTCTCGTTTTTCGAGAAAGAGGGCTACGCCAACGAGTACAGAAACTGCGTCGTCGACCGCGGCCCCATGCCGCAGGGCATCAGGCCCCGCCTGCGTTCGGGCAACGCCGACGGCATACACAGCAGTCAGGCACGGAAAGGCCCGACCGTCACGGGGTGCAAGGTAGGCCACAACGGCGACGACTGCATCATCGTCTGCGGACGCTCGTTCCCGGTCGGATCGGCCGACGCCGCGAAGGGTACGATCGACTTGGTGACGCGCGAAACCCACCCCGTATTCCGGCGCGGCGACAGACTCGTCGTGGTCGGTTACGACGGGAAACGCAAAGGCGAACTCCGGCTGGTTTCGGTCGGCCGCTTCGACCCGACCGAAGAGCAGCGCAACGCCGTGACGACGGGTTATCCCTCGCTGCTGTCAAAAGCCTCCTACAAACTCGGATTCCGGCTCAAGGTGAAGCAGATGCCGTTCGAAATCGGCCCCGGCGACGTGGTTTTCAACGCCGACGCCGTCGGCAGTGGATTCCTCGTCAAAGACAACGAAGTGGGCCACGTACGCTCGCGCGGAATCCTGATCAAGGGTATCGACGGAGTGGTGGCGTCGAACAGGATAACCGGATGCGCCATGCAGGGAATCCTCATGTCGCCCGAAATCGAATGGATGGGAGGAGGCTTCTCCTCGAACGTGCAGATCATCGGCAATACGATCGAGGAGTGCATGTTCGAACGCGGCAATCCGCGCATGCCTCCCGGAGCGCTGTCGCTCTTCTACATCACGGGCGACGCGAAAGTCGCGGATCCGGGCGCATTCATGAACATCACCGTCCAGAAGAACAAGGTGACCGACTGCCCCTGCCCGGCAATCGTCGTCACGTCGGTCGACGGGCTGAAAATGTCGGACAACGAGGTCGAAAACTCAAAAGAGCTGACGCGCAGCCACGGAGAGCGGTACGGCGCCGACACGGGTGCGCCGGTCTGGGAAAAGAACAACATAAAGAAATAGCCATGCGCATGAAACCACGCTTGGGAACGGTCATACTCCTCTTGAGTATGGTCTGCGGTACGGCATCCGCCCGAACCGGGGTAATCGACATCGCGGACTACAAAGGCCGGTACGACACGCAGGACATGACCCCATTCGTCTACACCCTGCTCGAAAGCCTTCCGGCAGACAAACCGGTAAAACTGGTATTCCCCCAAGGCACCTACCATTTCCGGCCGGAATTCGCCGCCGGAAAATACCACTGCATCACCAACCACGACAACGGATACCGGCATTTCGCATTCCCGCTGACGGGACGGCGGAATATCGAGATCGACGGCGGCGGCGCGGAATTCATTTTCCACGGTCGGATCATCCCGTTTCTGATCGAGGACTCGCACGGCGTGACGCTGCGCAATTTCACCGTAGACTGGGAGGTTCCCTTCACGCTGGAGGCGAAGGTGACGGCCGCGGATGCGGAGACGCAGCGTGTCGAGATCGAGATTCCGGACGAGTTCGGCCATGCGGTCGAGAACGGCAAGCTCATCATGCGGGCGGAAGGCTGGGAAGAGCGTATTCCGGGCGAGAACATCGTTTTCGATCCCGGTACCATGGCCACCGCCTACCGCAGCGACGATTACTACATCCCCAAGCCGGACAACTTCGACATACGGGTTACGCCGACGGCTTCCGGCCGCTATGAACTCCACACCCGGTTCGTGCGCGCCCTGCCGCCCGTCGGAACGATCCTGACGTTCAAAGGCGTCTTTACCCAGAACCGGCATTCGCCCGCCATCCACGCGACCGCATCGTCCGGCGTTCTGGTCGAAGACGTAACCATCCACCACTGCGGCGGCATGGGGCTGATCGCCGAAAAGACCGACAACGTCACCGTCCGCAGGCTGCAGGTGGTCCTGCGGAAGGGAAGCCCCCGGATGATAACGACCACGGCGGACGCCACGCACTTCTGCAACTGCCGGGGAACCGTCCTGATCGAAGAGTGCGTTTTCGAGAACATGCTCGACGATGCGACCAACGTACACGGCTCCTACGTCCGCGTGACCGGCATCACGGCGCCCGATCAGGTCATCGCCCGCATCAACCACCCCCAGCAGGCCGGATATGAGTTCGCCGGAAAGGGCGACGAAATCGACGTGGTGGACGCAGAGACCCTGCTTGCGAAACACACCCTGCGGGTGAAAAAATCGGAACGCATCAATGCCCATTACATCCGGCTGACGTTCACCGCTCCCGTCGAAGGCCGACTCACGGTCGGCGACGGGCTGGAAAACATGTCGTGGTACCCGGAACTGATCTTCCGGAACAACGTCGTGCGCAACAACCGGGCGAGAAGCATTCTGGTCAGCACGCCCCGGAAAGTCGTCGTCGAGGGCAACACCTTCTCGTCCATGATGTCCGCCATTCTGTTCGAGGGGGACATGGACCACTGGTACGAATCGGGAGCCGTGCGCGACGTGACGATCCGCAACAACAGGTTTCTCGACGGCACATACGGCGGCGCCGATTTCCCGACGATCTTCATCAACCCGCACCAGAAAAAAGAGGTTCCGGGCCATCCCTACGAACGCAACATCACCATCGAAGGCAATCTGTTCCGGACCTTCAACGAGCAGCTGCTCCGGGCGAAATCCGTCGGAGGACTGATTTTCAGAGACAACACCATCGAATTATCGGAGAAGTACAAGCCCTACAACGACCTCCCGACGATCGACATCCGCAGCTCGCAGCAGGTCATCATCGAAAACAACCGCTACAAAAAGCCGGGGAAAATCAGCATCGTCCGGAAATAACGGTCAGCGAAACAGTCAGCGAAAACAGGCGTCCCTGCAAAGGGGACGCCTGTTGTTTTTCGGTTCCGGCGGATCAGCGCGCAAGTGATTCGCCGCCCCTGCCGGGAGCAAAACGATTCAGAACGACATCGGCGCCTTGATCGCCGGCCACGGATCGTAGCCTTCAAGCGTGAAATCCCCGTAGCGGAAGTCGAAGAGCGACTTCACGGCAGGATTGAGCCGCATTACGGGCAGCGGACGGGGTTCGCGCGCAAGCTGCTCGTCCACCTGCTCCAGATGGTTCAGATAGAGGTGCGTGTCGCCGAGCGTATGGACGAATTCACCGGGCTGCAGGCCGCAGACCTGCGCCGTCATCAACGTCAGCAGGGCATAGGAGGCGATATTGAACGGCACGCCCAGAAACGTATCGGCACTGCGCTGGTAAAGCTGGCACGAGAGTTTTCCTTCGGCCACGTAGAACTGGAACAGCACATGGCACGGCGGCAGGGCCATATCCTCCACCTCGGCGACGTTCCATGCGGAGACGAGAATGCGCCGCGATTCGGGATTGCTCCTGATAAGCCCGACCGCCTGCGCGATCTGATCGACGACGGTGCCGTCGGGCTTGGGCCAGCTGCGCCACTGATAGCCGTAAACGTGGTTCAGATCGCCGAATTTATACCCTTCGACCGGCGATTCGACTCCCTCCTGCGCCGCCCGCAGAAACGTGTCGCGGTCGACAGGCAGCACGCCGTGGCGCACGCAAAGCTCGTTGTAATAGCGGAATGCATCGTTATCCCAGATATGCACCCCGTTGTCCACGAGGTATTTTATATTGGTATCGCCGGCCAAGAACCAGAGCAGTTCGTGGATCACGCCCTTCAGAAATACTTTTTTGGTCGTCAGCAGGGGAAAGCCCTCCGCCAGATCAAAGCGCATCTGATGTCCGAAGACGCCTTTGGTACCGGTGCCGGTACGGTCGCCGCGCACGACGCCTTCGGTCTTGATCCTGCGCAGCAGATCGAGGTATTGTTTCATCGTTCTTCTTTAATAGACATTTCTTCCGCGCGGAGCAGCGGGCCGCCCCGCACCCCCCGCACTAACGGAACGCTTCGAGCCTTCTCAGCGTCATTTCGCCCGACGCGTCCAAAACGGCATAAGAGGGATACTGTTCCCAGCAGCCGAGGTTTATCACATGCAGATTCCCTTCGCGGAAGTCGCGCGGGAAGTGCATATGCCCGAAAACGAAATGATCGACATCGTGCATGGCGGCATATTCGCGGGCGTATTGGATCAGCGGCTCGGTAAGCGAGACGTCGAGGGTGTCGGCGGCGTGCGACTTGCGCGACTTGCCGCTCCACCAATGGCCGAAACGCATCGCCCAGTCGGGATGCAGCAGCCACGAAAAGAGCCAGCGCAGCGTCCGCGAACGAAATACGGTGTTGAGCAGTTTGAGCACCGGCTGTCCGTCGATCTTCATGTTGTCGCCGTGGGCGATAAAGAGATGTTTGCCGTTCAGGCAGAACCGCTGTGGCGAAGTGTAGACTTCGACGCCACATTCGCGGGCGAGGTAGTCGCCGACCCACATATCATGGTTTCCGGTAAAAAAGACGACCCGCACGCCCCGGTCGGTCAGTTCGGCCAGTTTGCCCAGCGTCCGCACGAAGCCCTTCGGCACGACCTCGCGGTATTCGAACCAGAAGTCGAAAAGGTCGCCGACCAGAAATATCGACTCCGCATCCTTCGCCGCATCGTCGAGCCAAGCCACGAAACGGCGTTCGGTTTCCCCAGCGAACGCCTCACCGCCTGCGCCCAGATGGATGTCGGATGCGAAATAATGGTTCATAAATCGTTCTAAACAATTGACCGAATCCCCGTTGCCGGGGACTCGCACGGCAAAACGCCGCATTTTCCGAGGCTTGTCCGAGCGCAGCCGGAAAGCATCCGGGATTCGGACACGCCCCTATTTCGTCAGTTCGTCGAGCTTCCGCTCAAGACTCTTGCCGTAAATATCCTTGGCCACGATCGTGCCCTCCCGGTCGATCAGGAAATTGGCCGGAAGTTTCTGCACGTTGTAGAGCCGGGGCGCCGTCGAAGCCTGACCGCGCAGATCGCTCACCGAGATCCAAGGCAGCTGCTGCTCCTGCACGGCGGTGATCCAAAGGGGTTTCGACGAATCGACGGCCACCTGATAGACCTCGAACGGCGTCGGAGCGTCGGCGTATTTCTTGTAGACCTCCTTCAGCTCGGCATTGAGCGTATTGCTGTTGCCCAGTTCGGCCGACCAGAAGTCCAGCAGCACGACCTTGCCCGTCAGCGACGAGAGCCGCACCTTCTTGCCGTAAATGTCCGAGAGTTCCAGATCGGGATACCCCGCTTCGGAGATGCGCGACGTCAGGCTGATGCGGGCGTCCATGCGCGTAATCTCGGCCAGCAGCGACTGCAGGTAAGGCGAATCGGGATAGGATTGTTCGAGCGCTTCGGCCACCGTGCGGTAATAAACCACGTCGCTGTCACCGTTGAACAGATAGGTGTCGCCCGGCAACCGCTGGTACAGGGCGTAAACCGCCGCCAGCGAAGACTTGTTTTCGATGATGAAGCGCAGCTGTTCGCGGCGGATGCGGTAGTATTCGTCGGTATACTCCTTCACCAGCGCCTTGCGCTCCTCTTCGGAGAGGTTCGTCCGGGCGAACTGGCCGGCGATGTTGTCGAGCCGCTGGGCGCCGCCGACGAAAGCCTGATAGAACTGCCGCAGCAGCTCGGTCTCCTTCGACCCTTCGACCGTATAGTTGCGGATGAAACTGCCCACGGAATTCACGGACAAGCGGTCACCGCCCGCCAGAAAGAGCGGAATACGTTCGCCGTTGTAAATTATATTGTAAAGCGAAGGCGTCCGGGTCACGCCCTTCAGCTCGAAACGGTAATTACCCTCCTTGTCGAGCACGGCCGAGTCGATGACCGACTGCGATAGGGGAGACACCTGCTCCAAGTAAACATTTTTGGCGTCGTTGCCGACGATGCGGCCTGAAATCTTCACCTTCGACGACTGGCAGGCACACAACATGACGGCCGCGGTCAGGGAGACGAAAAGCGTTTGTTTGTTCATTAATCTCACGTTTCTGCAGTAAAATGCTCACAAATATAGCAAATTTCCGAAAATACGCACCTCTTATTTCGACGAATTGCGGTGCGGACCGTTGTTTTTCGAAAAATTGCGGTTGTGCTGCTGATTGCGGTTTTTCTGCTGACGCTGCTGATTGCGCTGCTGGGGACCTTTCTGGGGACGTGCCGTAAAGTGCTGTTTATAGTCGCTTCGGAGATTGTTTAAAGCAACTTCATCTATTTCAATAGCACCCCCGGACATGCGTTTGATGTCTTTTACGATCACTTCGTTGTTGGGATGCTCCTGATTGTATTCGTAGCTCTTCGAGCGCATGTACCGGGCCAGATTGTCCACCGTGCGCGACACCTCCCTGCGGTCCTTGTCGCCGGCCAGACTCCCGATCATCCGCTCGACGTATTTGCCGTAGTGCTTGAAGGCGATGCGTCCCTGCGAATAGGCCATGCGGCGCGGCGCGATAGTCAGTTCCTGACGGGTCGGCTGCGGATAGGGCGAATCCACATCGAGCTGGAAATCAGACATGATAAAGAGGTGATCCCACAGCTTATGGGTGAAATCGGCGGTATCGCGCAGCAGCGGGTTGAGATTGCCCATCACGGCGATCACGGCACGGGCCTGACGGTTGCGCTCGCGGCGGTCCTCGATCAGCTGCAGCGAGTCGATCATCTCCTGAATATGCCGTCCGTATTCGGGCAGGTACAACTTGCGTCGTGTGTAATTGTAATTCTTTTTCATATTGTAATTGTGGTCCTCGGCACTGTTGCAAAACGGCCGCCGGAGCGTCCGGCGGGGTTGTCGCGATGGACCGATTCAAGACGTTTTATCCGACTCTCCACCCTGTTCGGCAAGGCCCCTCAAGATTGGTTTTGCACCGCAGAAAGTCATAACTTTGGGACAAAAGTAGGTAAAATTTCAGTAAAAACAAGCTATGGCAAAGGTTTTAATTCTGGACCAATCAAAAAGTATGCGAAACACGCTCCGCGAGCGTCTCGAATTCGAAGGCTTCTCGACCGAAGCCGCCGAAGATGAGGAGGCTGCATCGACGATGTGCGAGAAAATACCGTTCGACGTCATCCTTTCGGACCGGGGCTGCAAGATTCCCGACGCCGGAATCCCGTTCATCGTTCTTTCGGCGGAAGCGTCGATCGACTCGGCGGTCGAAGCCGTACGCAACGGTGCGCAGGATTACCTCACCAAGCCCATCGACATGAACCGCCTGCTGCAGTCCATACACCGCACCATCGACAACCCGGCGCCCGCACCCGCGGCCGCTCCCGCACGCCGCTCGCGCCGTTCGCGCAATATGCATACGGAACAAATCATCGGCACCTCGCCGCAGATGGAACACGTCCGCCAGCTGATCGACAAGGTGGCGCCGTGCGAGGCGCGCGTACTGATCACGGGCGAAAACGGCACCGGCAAAGAGCTTGTCGCCCGCTGGCTGCACGCCAAAAGCTCGCGCGCCGCGGCACCGTTCGTCGAAGTGAACTGCGCGGCCATCCCCTCGGAGCTGATCGAAAGCGAACTCTTCGGACACGAGAAGGGCGCCTTCACCTCGGCGATCAAACAGCGCAAAGGCAAATTCGAGCAGGCCGACGGCGGCACGCTCTTCATGGACGAGATCGGCGACATGTCGCTGGCGGCGCAGGCCAAGGTGCTGCGCGCGCTGCAGGAGAACAAGATCTGCCGCGTGGGCAGCGACAAGGACATCGACGTGGACGTGCGGGTGATCGCCGCCACGAACAAGAACCTGCGCGACGAGATCACGAAGGGCAACTTCCGCGAAGACCTCTACCACCGTATCGGCGTGATCGTGGTGCGCGTTCCGGCGCTGCGCGACCACGCGCAGGACGTCCCGCTGCTGGCCGACCATTTCATCCGCACGATCTGCGCCGAATACGGCATCCCGCCCAAACGCATCGAGAGCAACGCCCTGCGCGAACTGCAGGCGATGCGGTGGAGCGGCAACATCCGCGAACTGCGCAACGTCATAGAGCGGCTCATCATCCTCAGCGAAGAGCGCATCACGCTCGACGACGTGAAGACCTACTGCTGAAAAAGCGACAACCGGCCCTTGCGGACCGGTTGTCGCTTTTTCGAACCGAACTGCCCGATTACAGCAGGGCGAGAATCTCCGCAGGCCGGTCGACGATATGCACGGCGCCCGACTCGACCAGCTCCCCGCGTTTTCTGAAACCCCACGTGACGCCCACCGAGCGTACGCCCGCAGCCGCGGCGGTCTGCATGTCCACGCCCGAATCGCCGACGTAGAGCACCCGCTCCTTCGCCGCGCCCGTCAGCGAAAGAATCTCCTCCACCACGGCCGGGTCCGGCTTCAGAGGCACCCCTTCGCGCTGGCCGAAGACCGCGGCGAAAGGAACGTCGGGGAAAAACAGCCGGACGAGCTTCTCGGTTCCCGCCTGAAATTTGTTCGACGCCACGGCGATACGCACGCCGCGCCGCACAAGCCCCGTGACCAGCTCCGGAATCCCGTCGTAAGGCTTGGTATAGGCGTCGATATGCTCGGTATAGTATTTCACGAAATCGGCGCGCACGGCCGCAACGGTATAGGGCGTGCGAAGCTCTTCGGGCAGGGCGCGCTCCACGAGCCGCATGATGCCGTTGCCGACGAAATGGCAGTACTCCTCATAGGAGTGCTGCGGAAGGCCGCGCAGGGCCAGAACGGCGTTACAGGCGACAGCCAGATCGCCGATCGTATCGAGCAGCGTGCCGTCGAGGTCGAAAATGACCAGATCGGTATTTACAGTCGTTTCCATAATCATTGTCTGCGGCCGACAGAAGATGCGGCCTTTTTGATTTTCCAGCCGAGAGCCGCCACGCACAGCGACATCAGCGGACTGACGATATTGAAGATGCAGTAAGGCATGTAGACGAACGTCGAGACGCCCAGCACCGTGGCCTGCGTCATGCCGCACGAGTTCCACGGCACGAGTACCGAACAGACCGTCGCCGAGTCCTCGACCGAGCGGCTCAGCAGACGGGATTCCAGCCCCCGCGCCTGAAGAGGAAGCCGCCATTTGAGATCCAGATGGCGGTTGTTTACACTCCGTATTTCCCACGTTTGCGTCCAGTCCGCGTCTTCCATGACGCAACGGCCGAAGCCGGTCATACTCCGCAACATAGGTCCTCCTTCGGGCTATCAGCGTTGGGGATGGCTATCCGCATTATGTTACGGCATAAAGTTTTTCGGCACAAGAGCGGGAGTGGTTTGTCCGGCACTGGCTTCCCGTTTGATTTCAGTATATCCTCAATCCGATATGGGAATATGCCGTGGAAAGGAACCTGTCCGCCGTTTTTCGGCGTTTATTGTTCTTTTCCAGATAATACAAGGTATTTTGTCTTTTGAAGCGGGTTTTGGCAGTTGTTCCGGCCGTGGAATGCCGCGCGTGGAAATCCGCCCGTCGCTTTTCTTCACGTTCTTAATCAAGCAACAGGATGGGATGCCTATGGCCGTTCTTTGCGTGGAAGACCTCGATCATCTGGTGCTTACAGTCGCCGACATCAAGGCCACGTGCCGTTTTTATCAGCAGGTGCTCGGCATGACGCCGTTCACGTTCGGCAACGGGCGCACCGCCCTTTCGTTCGGCAACCGTAAGATCAATCTTCATGAAGTGGGCAAGGGGGATCTCCCTCAGGCCCACAATCCTCTTCCGGGCACGGCGGATTTGTGCTTCCTTTCCCGGACGCCGGCCGTTGAAATGCTGGATCACCTCAAAGCCAATGGTGTCCCTGTGGAAGAGGGGCCGGTGCGGCGCGAAGGCGCCCTCGGGCCCATTACCTCCGTGTATTTCCGTGACCCTGACGGAAACTTGATCGAAGTGGCGAATTATACGGAAGCCTGAGCTTCCGCGAGGTCTGTCATGCGCGTTTTGCCTTTCACGAAGTATTCTCCTTGCGGAAACACGACCATTCTTGTCCGGGAGTCCTCCTTGTCTCCGGCGGACAGGGCCCGCGTCGCCGCCGAAATCATTGCGCCGGGGCATCTGGAAGCGGAGCAGGCCGGGTATGTGGACACCGCCGCTCCCGTCCCGAGGCTGGACATGATGGGCGGGGAGTTCTGCGTGAACGCGACCCGTGCCTTTGCGGCGCTGCTTGCCGAAGAGGGGAAGCTCAGCCCGGAAAGCGGCGGGCTTGGCGGGATCGTGAGCGTATCCGGGATGCCGGAACGCCTGCGCGTCCGCGTCCGGCGTCTGGCCGCCCACCGTTTCGAGTCCGCCGTCCTCTTGGATCTGCCGCAAGCGCCTCCGTTGGAGAACGTGGCTCCGGGCATGTATCTTGTCCGGGTGCCGGGCATTGCGCATCTGGTGCTGGATGCCGCCGCGCATCCGCTCCCCGCCGACAAGGATCGGGACACCGCCGCGCTGTTTGCCCGTTTCGGGCTGTTGGGTGAGGATGCCGCCGGGTGCATCTGGCTTCATCGTGAACCGTCCGGCCTGCGGATTACGCCTTTTGTATGGGTACGCGGGACCGGGACGACCTACGCCGAGACGGCCTGCGGTTCCGGGACATTGGCTGCGTCCATCGTCTGCCGGGGCGTTTACGGCGACGGGGGGGA